>JGI24695J34938_10000027_pt1 | contig 107415 bp, 89 predicted proteins | sample TergutCo191P3_FD_34938 | JGI IMG/M metagenome (IMG submission 34938)
AATATTGGCACTTTATCCCCTTATAGAAGACTCGGTATTGGCAGTCAATTGATGTATTTTGCAGAATGCGATGCAATACAACGCGGTAAAAAGATTGGCGTTCGTTTCTCGTATTCCATTGCAATTGGAGCGTGCGAGCTTGTTGGATATAAAGTGTGCGGAGAGACTGTTACGTTGACGCTAAAAGAATAATATAAGCATTATCGACAAAATGGCAGACGGCATATATCAAACGGTAAGTGCAATACGCTTAGAATTAATGTAATAAAAACATAAATAATGATCAATAGTAATGTATGGAAATACACCAGAGCATATTTTTATTTGATTATTTATAGAAATATATCGCCTAACTTGAACGCTAGATGATATTAAGGTTTGAATAATTAGGAAGTAATAATGAATATATATGAACTGAAAAAAATATTTATTGGAATGAAAAATTATTCAGAATTTTCACTTAAATATTTTTCTATTACATTCACTACCTTTTTAAACGCGCTGTGAAGAATATCGATGGTGATTTCGTCTAACACCTCGGTTATGTCGGAAGGCCATTTCTTCTCTTTTAATTCATGCAGTTCTGTTTTTGCCTTGTCTTTATTGAATTTCGCGCAGTGTATTTTTATATTTTCAAGTTTTTCGCGGAGATACATTATATCAGATGATGATAAGTCTACGTCATTGCTTTTTACAGGTTTGTATTTTTCCACTAAATCGCGCAGGGATGTTATAAATGCCGGAGTTAAATCCGTCATTTCCTTGTAATTGTTTTTTTCTCCCGCCATTTCCAGTTTAAACGCGATGCTTGACAATTCTTTTTCGCCGATGTTCGCAAGAGTGCTTTTCATTCCATGAACAGTAATCACATAGGTTTTTAATTCCTCGTTGTTAAGCTCCGTAATTCTATTGTTAAAATCTTCCAGTACGTTAATGGCGTTTTGCGCGTCAAGAATGAATAATTCCGCCATTTCAGCTGTCTTTGCGATGCTTTTTGACGTTATTTCCTTTTGATTGATATTTTTTTCCCGCTGTTCTCTGCGCGCTGCTTCGACTACTTCCGGAGGTTTTTTATTTCTGATAAAGTCATTCAAATAAAGATTTAATTCGCGCGAGTCTATGGGTTTGGAAATAAAACCGTCAAAGCCGTTTTTCATGAACATTTCCGCGCGTCCTACAAGTGCGTTTGCGGTAAGCGCTATAATCGGATTTGTATACCCCCGGGCGCGCAGTCTTTTTGTTGTTTCGATTCCGTCCATTTTCGGCATCATGTGATCCATAAAAATAATGTCGTAAACATTGCCTTCATTTACTTTTTCTATCGCGGAAAATCCGCTTGACGCTGTATCAATTTTAAGTCCGTAAGGGAAGAGCATTCCTTTTGTGACGTAAATATTTGAATCAACATCATCAACAACAAGAACGCTTCCGTACGGCATATATTCGCGTAAAAACCGCGTTTTTTTAATGATAGTTGTATTCCGGAAGTGAAAGTTCTGAAGTTTTTCAGTAAGCTCTTTGCCGCAGTTTTCTTTGCCTATTCTTACCTGCGGAATACGAACTAAAAATTCCGAGCCGATTTCAGGTTCGCTTTTAACTTCAATACTGCCGTTCATTAAATCTATGAGGCGTTTTGTGATATTCATGCCAAGACCCGCTCCGACAGTAGTGCGGTTTGATTCAATATTAAAACGGGTGTATTCGACAAACAAGCGGCTGAGCTGATATTCGTTCATACCCTGTCCTGTGTCTGTAACACGGAAAATTATAATAACATTTTCATTAGATGCGTCTTTTACATTTTCCGAGGAAACATAAAATTCAATTCTGCCTTGATCCGTATATTTATAGGCATTGGAAAGTATGTTATTCAAAATTTGTTTAATGCGAAGTTCGTCTCCGAATATATCAACAGGAGTGTTTTCATCAACATGAAGGATGAATTCAATTGGTTTGCTGTCATTACGCAGTATGTTAAGCTGTACAGTATCGTTAATCAAGCTTGGAATGTCGTATATCACAGGCGCGATTTCCAGTTTACCTGATTCAATTTTTGATAAATCAAGAATGTCGTTAATTAAATTTAAAAGAAGGTCTCCTGATTCATATATTTTTCCGAACGCTTCCATTGTTTCCGGCGAATGATCTTCATCGCGCATCTGAATTTCGGCGATGCCGAGAATCGCGTTCATCGGCGTGCGGATTTCGTGGCTCATGTGCGAAAGGAATATGCTCTTTGAGCGGTTGCTCTTATCCGCCTGTTTCTTCGCGTTGATTAATTCATCGGCTGTTTCGTTGCGTATGATTGCGCTTGCGATCATTCTGCTTGCGGAGCGCAGGATCAGAACCTCGCCTTCCGCCACAATTTCTTCTTTATAGCAGCGGTCAAAGCTGACAAACCCCCAGAAATGATCCTGCAGAAAAACAGGAATCGCAAGAATTGCGGTAATATTTCTGCCTTGAATATCCGCTTTGACGTCGGGAGAAAGATCGCGTGACAACGAGTTGATGCATTGTCCGTTTGTCAGCGTTTCATGCCATGTTTTATGATCAGAGAGCCAGATGTCAGGAACTATAATGTTATTTTTTGTAATCGATATAAAACCTGAACTGTCCCATTGGTAGACAAGTGAAAAACGAAGCCATGCCGTTTCCTTCGCGTTTTTCCAGATGCAGATGCGATCAACGCCGGCTGCCTGCGCCATGATACTCATCGCGTTGCTCAGGGTGTCTTCAAAATGATTAATGTCTGATTCCAGTAATATGGTCGAAATATTATTGGCTGTTATCAGCAGATAGTTTTGTTTTTCTATCTCGCTTGTCATTTTATAATATTCGCGCCTGTCGCGGACATACGCGATAAGGCATTTTTTGCCGCTGTATGTCACAGATTCAAGAGTAACAATCGCGGGAACCGGCGTTCCGTCCAATAACTGATGCATCCAGTTGAAAACGCTTTTGCCGTTTTTATAAGCGTTTGCTCCGTGTTTTATCAATTCGTCGTATGAATTTAATCCGTCAGGCTGATATTCAGGAGACAGATTTCTCTCGAAATTATTAAGAAATTCCTGTTTGTCCTTTAATTCAAAAAGCCGGACAGCTTCGTCGTTACAATCAAAAATTTCGCCGTTAATTGTGCCGATGAAACATGCGACAGGGATTGTATCGAGCATCAGTCTTATACGCTCGTACTCCCGCTGCAGTTTCATTGACTGATATCTGTTTCTTAAAAATATAACCAACAGAAGTGTAATTACCGTAACACCCATGATAATCGCGCCGATTATCCAGGGAAGCCGCGCCTGCCTTATTTCCGCGCGGTAATCGTATGTTTTTGTAATCCATTGTTCTACAATTATACTTGTATCGATAACCGCTAACGCTTTGTCAATTATCGAGCGGAGAACGGTCTGTTCTTTGTTATACGCGAATGCGGATTCGTAAAAATAATTAAAAAGATAATTTGCCTTATAACCTGAGAATTCATAATAATTCGAGTAATACAGCAGTTTGCTTTTTGCCGCCATTACCATGTCTACTTTGCCGTGTTCCATCGCGTAAAAAGCGTCTTCCGCGGTATTGAACTCCGTTGTGTTTACTGCATTCGGAAACCAGGCGCGGAACATTTCCGTGTGAGCGGTATTTTTTACAAGCGCGATTTTCGCCTGCGGGATTTCATTTAAATTAATATTTGGATGATTTATTTTTGACAATAAAGCGAATTGATCGGGCATGATTTTGTTTTCCGCCCATATAAAATACGGAGCTCTTTGTTTGGAATAAACAAGGTCGGAAAACATTATCGCCTGTCCGTCATTTAGCATTTTTATCAAATCAGCCATTTCAGTATTTTCATTGTTTACAACTTCAAATTTTAAACCTGTAAGCATTTGCGCATCGCGGAGTATATCGAATGTAATGCCGTCCCATTGCTTTTTGTAATCATCATAAAAAACGATGGGATAATTAAAATATTGAACAGCGATTGGAATTGTTTTTGTATTAATCAAGTATCTTATTTCTTCTTCAGTCAGGCTCGTAAGAAATTTATGATGTCTGTATTCATTGTAACCTGTGTCGTATAATTTATTTAATAAAGGCATCACGCTGTTGTTTTTTAACGCTTTATTTATAATTGTTATTATTGATTCCATCAGCATATCGGCTGTAACAATCGAGACCGGACTGTAAGTCAAAGGCAAAAAGTCGCCGTAAACAAGATTTTGATGAGAGATAAAATTCGCTTCGGCGGCTCTTGTTGTAATAAGAGCGTCCGCATCGCCTCTTTCTATAATGTCGTAAGCTTCGCTGTAATTCTGCGCCCAGACAGCTTCGTAATATTCGCGTCCCAGTACAGAAGCGATAATTGATTCAGTCGGAGAACCTGCGGTAAACGCGTATCTTGGATTCCGCTCTTTTTTTATTTCGTTTAAACTGCGGCTTCCCTCGATCTGTGTGATTATAAACTGTCTTTCAACAATGGGGTCTGAAACAAAGTAATGTTCAAGGTAATCATCGCTTGATATAAAATGAATGGAAAAATTTATTTCTCCTGTTTCCAGTTTTTCTCTTAGTTCTCTCCATTCCAGAATTTGCGCTTCAAATTTAATTCCAAAAAATTTTGAAATCCATTCGCAAAAATGCGCCGCGAAACCTTTAATTTCGCCGTCCTTGTTGACAAACGCTTCTATAGACGGTGTTATTCCGAAAACAAGCGATGAATAATCCCGTTTTATTGTCTCTAAATCGGATAATTCCTTTATTGTTAAGTTTGGAATATCCTGATACGTTGAAATTTCACCAGAAATTGCAGTTTCTTTAAAATTTTGTAAACAACTTGTTAAAAAACAAAGGAGAATTTGCAAAATAATAAATAATTTGAGTTTAATGTGTATCTCCTTAAAATAATTATAACAGTATAATTTACTTTTTTCAAAAAAGGAAGTTTTTTTATAATCATATACTCTAATTATTATTATTATATAAATAGATTCATTTATATTCCTGCTATCATTTGGAATTAAAAATTGGATTGATAAGAAAAACCGGTATATAACGGTCAATTTTATTAATCTTTTTTTTTAAGTAAATCAATAAGGAGTTCTATATGAAAATTGGAATGAAGCTGATTATTATTATTTCGCTGGTAAATTTAACCGGTATCGGCGGGTTAACTATCGTGTCGCTGATGTCTTCATCCAGAGCGATTACAGAAATTGCTGACGGGAACGCAAGCAATATCACATCTGTTACAGGCGGCGAAGTAAGGGCGTTTTTGGAAGTCGCTTTGGACGAAATCCGCGCTTTGAACTTTGTTATATCTGACATTGATACTATTATTGAGCCTGCGGGCAGGCGGGATATGTTAAATTACATACTTCGCAGTTTTATCGAAGAAAGCCGGTTTATCGGAATTTGGGCGATTTATGAACCCAACGAACTGGACGGCATGGACGCTCTAAATGTAAACGGACCGGGAAGCGATAAAACAGGGAGATTTATCAGTTATTGGACTAAAGACAACGCCGGGAAAGTTCATTTAAACCCGCTTACTAATTACACCACCGCCAATTATTATCTGGAAACCATAAGAAGAGGCAAGGAAACAATCGTTGATCCCTACTACGAAAATGTAGACGGGAAAAGGATAATGATCACTACCGCCTCATATCCAATCACCCGCCAGGGAAAAATTATCGGCGCTATTGGAATCGACATTGATTTAACGCAGGTAAACGATATGATTGAGGCGATTAAGCCGTTCGGCGACGGATATTCAGGCGTATTTACAAATACAGGTTATATCGTCGGTCATCCTGATAAAAACAGACTTGGAAAAAACGCGCAGGATACTGAAAGAGACATGGTCGGCGGCGCTCACAGCGACATGATGAACGCGATAAAAAACAGCGAGCCTTTTTTAAGAACTGTTCAGGGGGATTCAGGCGGACAGATGATTCTTGTATTGGAACCTTTTATTTTAGGACGCACCGGAATTACATGGTCAGCGGCTTCGATTATTCCAAAAGCCACTGTATTAAAAGAGGTCAATACGATGACTGTCGTTTTATTGATACTTGGTTTTGCCATCCTCATCGTTATATCCGTAATTATCATCATTGTCGCGAAAACAATTACAGCCCCGCTTATTACAATGGAAAAAGTTTTCGGATTTATCGGCAACGGCGATTTTACTCACGAAGCGGAAGTAAAGAGCAATGACGAAATCGGCAATATCGGAAAGGCGTTAAATCTTACTCTTGGAAAAATAAGGGAGCTTATCAATGTTATTAAAGTGCAGGCGAACGATCTTGGAGACATCGGTACGGAGCTTGCGTCCAACATGACAGAGACAGCGGCGGCGATTAACGAAATTACCGCGAATATTCAAAGCATCAAGGGACGCGCTATTAATCAGAGCGCGAGCGTAACCGAAACAAACGCGACAATGGAACAGATTACGGTAAACATCAACAAGCTGAACACGCAGGTAGAAAAGCAGACAGCGTCTGTTTCCCAATCATCTTCGGCAATCGAGGAGATGCTTGCAAATGTTCAATCTGTTACTGCTACGCTTATGAAAAATATGGAGAACGTTAATCAGCTTGAAACAGCTTCGGAAGTCGGAAGATCGGGTCTGCAGGAAGTATCGTCGGACATTCAGGAAATCGCGCGCGAGTCGGAAGGATTATTGGAAATTAATGCTGTTATGGAAAATATCGCAAGTCAGACAAACCTTCTTTCGATGAACGCCGCTATTGAAGCCGCGCACGCCGGAGAAGCCGGAAAAGGATTCGCTGTTGTCGCGGATGAAATCCGCAAGTTAGCTGAAAATTCATCCGAGCAGTCAAAGACGATCAGCATTGTTCTTAAAAAAATTAAAGAATCAATCGACAAGATTACCATATCGACAGATAATGTTCTTCTGAAGTTTGAAGCTATCGACAAGCTCATCAAGACTGTATCCGATCAGGAAGAAAATATCCGCAACGCGATGGAAGAGCAGGGTCAAGGAAGCAAACAGATACTTGATGCAATCGGCAACCTCAACGATATTACAAGGCAGGTTAAAACCGGCTCCGAAGAAATGCGCGAAGGTTCAAAAGAAGTTATCACTGAAGGCAAAAACCTTGAAATGATTACTCAGGAGCTCACAGGCGGCATGAACGAAATGGCTACAGGCGCGGATCAAATCAATATCGCGGTTCACGCTGTAAACGATCTGTCAGAAAAGAATCATCAGAAAGTAGACCTGCTGATGGCTGAGGTAAAGAAATTTAAGATTGAATAAATAAAATTCTGCCGCGAAGGCGAATCGAACTATGGCAGCACAAAGGTTTTTAGAAAGTTGTATTTAAACTTTTTTTCCTTTGTGCGCCTTTTTTATGATACGTTACTTTAATAAATCAGAAGGCACTTTACCGCCGTTTTCCGCGAGTGCTTTCATAACTGCTTTATGAAGCCAGATATTTTTCTCGGCGGAACCGTCGGGGTCTTTTCCGTCATATTTCATTTCCGCGGCAAGTTCTTTGCGCGCGGCGAGACTGCTGTCGATATCAAGCGCTTTTAACAAATCGACAATTGAAGTGCGCCAATTAAGTTTTATACCTTTCGCTTTAACCGCCGCTTCCATAATCGCTTCGATGTCAACCGGTTCCGGGTCCGCAGGTTTTCCCACATTCGCCAATTTCGCCGCCTGCATTGCCTGAGCCGCCCTCGCTTGATTTGTCTGAGCCGTTGCCGCTGCTTTCGCCGCCGCTTCCGCAGCTTCTTTTTCCGCTTTTGATTTGCCGCTGAACAGTTTGTCTTTAATTGAACTGAAAATTCCCATACTTGCCTCCTTAGGATCAATTTCGGATATGTAAACCCGTCAGTGAGATTTTACTCCTATTGGGTCGTTAAAACAAGGGATTCATAAAGGTTTGATATTACCTGTTCGCTTCGAACCTGCTGATTATTTCGTTTTTTTGAAGCAGAGTATTTTCCCAGTCCACCGGCATGCCGGATTCGCGGATTCTGCTTGTCTGAATAGAACCGAATGGTATTCTGCTGAAATCCATTCTTACTGAGTGCATCCAGCCGGAAACAATAACGTCTTGCCCTTCTTTGCTCAAAAACCAGTCCAGTATTTTTTCAGCCGATTTTGTGTTTTTATTTGCGCTCATGCGGTTGTTTACAATCATTATTGTAGATGGAATCATTACAGTACCGTCTGCGGGATAAATCACTTCAAGCTGCGATCCTCTTTTTTCACGTAATTGTAAAATTGACTCTTCAAGAATCATTATTGCCTTATATTCGCCGCTTTCAAGTTTTCTGACAGCTTCCGCCGTGCCGTATTCAATGCTGACGTTCTGTTTTGATAAAGCGTCAAAATATTCGTAACCGTATTTATCACGAAGAGCCGCAAGAGTGGCGATAGAAGTGCCTGATATATTCGGGTTCCTCATGGAGACAGCGCCATTTGCTCTTGCGTCATTCGCAAAATCATAAAATGAATTTGGCACGTCGCTTTTTGCGAATCTTTCAGGATTATACGCCAGCACCATATTGTTAACGCGCACAGGATACCAGTATCCTTCCATGTCATATTCAAACGCGAGATTAAACGCTTCTTTAGAAATATACTGGTGTAAGAGTCCTTCTTTTTTTAAAAAAATCGAATACGAAGGTTCGGCTGTCATTATTATATCGCATCCGAGTCTTCCTGATTTTCTTTCAACTTCGATAGCGTGTTCTATTCTGCCTGTTCCGCCGTAAACAAAATCAATTGTGCATCGCGGAAAATTTTTCTTTAATTCCTTCTTTAATATATCGATAACTTCCTCGTACATGGAAGTATAAATTGTTATATTTCCCTTCGGCTGATCCTGTCCGCCGCCTGCGAATAGAACAGAAACTGATAACGCGAGAATGAACGTTAAACAAAAAATTTTTTTCATTTTTACTCCATATCAACTTGAATTAACATTAATTCTACGCGGCGGTTTCTGTTTCTTATGTCCCACTCGCTCGTAGCGTTTCTGGTGCCGCCGAATGCTACAACGACCATTTGATCATCGCGTACGCCTCTTTGCCGAAGCTGCTCGGCAACTGAATCAGATCTCATTGAGCTTAGCGCCATTAGATCATCGGCTTCGCTTACATTTATCGTGAACGGGTTTGCATGCCCTTCAATTCTCACCATAAAATCAGGATTTTCTTTTAACTGATCGGAAACATACTGAAGCACAAGTTCGTTTAATTGCTGCGCGTCGCGATCAATGCCGATATTGTATCTTCCGGTATCAGGACCAAACAAAATAAATTCAATCGCAGTGATTTTTATTATTTTAATTATCTCATTCGCCGGAATCGTTCTGATTACATCGATATATTCAACTCTTGATGTGTTCTTTCCTTTTCCCGGCAGCGGGAATTTATATCCGGCTGTTATAGACGCTCCCCAAATGTGCGGATATCCGCCGCGGATCATAGGTTCGATATGCCATTTGTCCGTCAGCGGAATCGTGATCCCGAATGCGCCGTCGGCGAGTACAGAACCCCGGGTCTCCGTTACATCATCTGTCGGTCTGGAAATTCCTCTGTATGCCGCGATTAATCCAAGACCGCCTTGAATAAAAAGATCAAATTTATTTTTTTTGCCAAACCGGTAAAAATTCCAGCGCACATAAACCTGCCCCTCAAAAGTCAGAATGTTACTCATTATGTTTGATGTTGTTTCTTTTTCGATGCTGTAATTAATACTGGTTTTTGCTCCTACCATTAAAGCGGGAGAGAGCCAGAGTTTTGGGTCTATTATAAAATTCATTGAGGCGCCGTCTACCGTAATACCGCTCATCCCGATACCGGCATCCAGTGACCAATATTCTCCGTTCGGATATTGACGATCGCTTATTTTTTTTTCTTTTTGATTAGCTTTCGCGTTATCTTCTGTTTGCGCGATATCTTGCGCATTCGCTCCGTTTATAAGCATGAAAAAAATCACAACGAAAAAACCATAATTTAAATAGGAAAATCGCATATTAATCCTTCTTAATTTTTTCTTACTAAGTTAAATTATATCTATAGAAGTTTAATAATCAAGGAATTTATATAAAAACAAACAAATAATGTTATTATTATATTAATATTGATAAGAAACTGCTAAATGACGATGACAGCTGCTGCATTAGCTGCTGCCATCAACCTAAGTCTGTGTCTAAAATGTGAAAAAGAAAAGAAAAGTTAGCTGCTGACTTAGCTGCTGCCTTAGCTGCTGCTGCTGCTTGAAATTTTGTTAACATGGCGATAACATTTCTTTAATAAGGAGAGGGATATGCAATTTATTAATTTTGACAGAACAAACTCGTTTAAGAAACTTACAGATTTTGCGAAAAATACAAATTTTAATTATAAGAGGATGCTCGACGCTAAAAGGGTAGGGGACTGTATCGTTCCAATGGCAGGAGGGTTAAAGTATTCATGGGCTGCGAAACCGGTTAATGAAGAGTGCGTGTCTTTGCTGCAGGAGCTTGCCAAAGAGCAGGAGCTGATCGCAAAGTATAAATCTCTCCTTAACGGAGAAGTGATCAACACAGGCGAGAAACGCAAAGTTCTGCATCATCTGCTGAGAGGTCAGCAGGGAGATGACGTTATCGAGAACGGAAAAAATATCGGTGATTTTTATAAAAAAGAACTTTTACGTTTTTGCGATTTTGCAACTAACGTTCATAACGGAAAATTTAAAGGTTCGACCGGAAAGCCTTTTACAACTGTAATTCAAATCGGCATCGGCGGCTCCGACTTAGGTCCGCGCGCGCTGTACCTTGCGCTGGAAAACTGGGCTGAAGCCGAAGGTAAAAAGAAAATGAGCGCGAAGTTTATTTCCAATGTTGATCCTGACGATGCGTCATCTATTGTTTCTTCTTCTGTCTTAGAGACGAGTCTTTTTATTCTTGTTTCAAAAAGCGGCACAACTCAGGAAACTTTAGCTAACGAACTTTTTGTAAAAGACAAACTTATTAAAGCAAAACTCGACCCAAGTAAGCACATGATCGCCGTAACAAGCGAAACCAGTCCTCTTGCGCGAAACAGCGCGTATCTTGATTCCTTCTATATAGATGATTATATCGGCGGACGTTATTCCTCCTCTTCCGCAGTAGGCGGCTGCGTTCTCTCTCTGGCGTTTGGTCCTGATGTTTTTAAATGTTTCCTTGCCGGAGCCGCCGAAGCAGACAAGACGGCTCTTGACGAAGATATCTTTAAAAACGCGGCTCTTTTAGACGCGCTAATCGGCGTTTGGGAGCGTAACTTTTTAAATTATCCGTACACGGTAGTGCTTCCTTACAGTCAGGCGCTCTCCCGTTTTCCGGCGCATCTTCAGCAGATGGACATGGAATCCAACGGAAAGCGCGTCAACAGATACGGCGAATCATTTAATTATGAGACCGGTCCTGTCATTTTCGGCGAACCCGGCACTAACGGGCAGCATTCGTTTTTTCAATTACTCCATCAGGGAACAAGTATAATTCCGCTGCAGTTTATCGGATTCGCCGAAAGCCAAAAAGGCGATGATGTATCTGTTGATAATTCGATTAGTCAGACTAAACTTAACGCTAATCTTGCCGCTCAAATTGTGGCTTTCGCGAAGGGGCAGGACAGCGAAGATCGCAATAAAGAGTTCCCCGGCTGCCGCCCTTCGAGTTTAATTTTTGGAAAGCAGTTGACGCCCGCCGCGCTTGGATGTCTTCTCGCTCACTACGAAAATAAAGTTATGTTCCAAGGTTTTATATGGAATGTAAACAGCTTTGATCAGGAAGGCGTGCAGCTTGGAAAAATTTTAACAAAAAAAGTTTTATCGGGTAATTTCGGCGACGACTCGCTCGAAGCGTACAGTAAGATGCTAGGCGTGAAATAGATCAAAATTCAATTTATAATAAGTCAAAAAAAAAGAGGCGCTCTTTGCGCCCCTTTTCAAACATTTAATTAAACTCTACCTTTCAAGAATAAATTCTACGCGGCGGTTTTTCCACTTTTCTTCGTCATCTTCTTTGAAGCCGACGACTGTTCTTGTGGCGCCCATACCGACATAAGTAAATCTTGAAGCGGCAATATTATAGTTTTGAGAAAGAAATTCTCCGATTGCTCTTGCGCGCTGTTCGCTTAAAGGTTTTAAGCTTTGAATTTCTTCTGTCCTGCCCCTTGCTGTAGCGGGATCGTAAAGCGGATTCGCGTGCCCTTCAATTGTTATTTTGTAATCGGGGTATTTGTTCAGCGAGTTTGCTATCAATCTTAAAACTCTTCTGTTTGAATTTATATCTTCTTCAGCAAGTCTGCCGGCTGCACCCTGAGAAAAATTGTTGGAGTTTCCTTCGAAGGTTATCGAGGGAACAACTATGCGCAGATGGTCACCGTCTTTTCTGACAATAACATCAACTTCAATTACGCCTTCGTCATATGTTGTATTATTGCCGAAAATATCAGTTACAGATAACACAAATTGATAAGCGGTGGCGGATTGAACCATTTCACCTTCGCCTGCGGCATTCATACGGGAAGTGCTTTTACCGTCCCATTTCCATTGACTAACCGGCATTCCGTTTCCCGACTGCTCAAAGAACACGCGGCGCTGACGCTGCGTACCTGTGCGCTGGCGCGTTTCCGTTCTTTCCTGCAGCTGTTCCGGCGTAAGACGCTGGCGCATTGGCTGAATAGTTATGCTCCAATCCTTAATATCAACAGTATGAGTAACTGTGATTGATATTGTAATTGTGTCATTAACAATATCAGGATTCGGGCTGAATAATTCCGGAATTTGGACCGATAATTTCGGACCAACACCGGGATTTACGATGTCGGGCGACGGCGCAGGCGGCGGCGTTGTTTTGCATGTCAGAATCAGACAAACGGCAAGCAACGACAAAACAATTTTTCTCATAAAATCTCCTTTTGAATTTTTTTTATAATTAAGGCTGTTTTAAAACTAACCGAGTTTTGAACAAGCTCAATTATCTGCAAGTTTCTACAATGAACGTCAATAGCTGCTCAAAGCTGTTAGGCGTTAATCGATCCGGAGTGTCCGCCGGAGTATTCATGTTTTTCCATGTTGCCGGAAGGTATCTGCGCTCGGCTGAGTTTTTTATACCGCCCGAGATGATAAGGTCTGCGAATTCGGGGCGGCTGCGAAGGACTCCTTCGTATTGCTTTGCTTCTTCTGCCGGTAGCATTGTAATCGTTTGAGCGGCGAAACCTGCGCGCAAGAAACCCATGTCGTCGCAGAAAGGCATAGGAGCTAAAAGCATTTTATCATAACGCAGACGATGCGCTGTTTCTAAAGTGTGAGACCTAAGCTGCTGCAATTCATTTTTTACTTTGATGATATTCGGACTTTGGTTGCTTCCTAAAATCGAATCGATAATATTAGAAAAAATAAATGTGTCGCCTGTTCCGCAGGCGTCAAAATTAAAAATACGCGCTTTCTCAAGCCCCCATGCGCGAAGCTGCTGCGCAAGAGAGTAAGAGCCTTGTTTGTCAAAAGTCTCGCCTTGAACCAGCTCTTCTTTGTCTGTAAAAACAATCATCCAGTTTTCAACTTTTTTTTCTGTTAGAAGCATTGCGGCGCGCAGTAAATGAAAAACCGCGATGCTGTTATCGTTGGCGCCGGGGCTTCCCTCGACACGATCGTAATGAGCGGTGAACATGTAAGGATTTTCATCCATTGCAGGAAGAGCCGTTCCTGCGGGGCGCGGAATTTTTTTATTCGGCGGAAAAATTAAGAAGTGACGATTTCCCGCGACAGCGGCAGTCATGCAGTTAAACCCGAGTTTTTCGATAGTCTGCTGCAGCGCTTTATATCGATCAACCTTTAAAGCTATAAAATAAGAATATCTGTCGTAAGGGCTTACCTTTATCCAATTTGTGCTGTCAATCTGCTTCATAAAATAATTCTCTCCGCATTAAAATTATGTTTAGGAGAGATTAACTGCTCCTGTGCTTTTATTATCTTTAGTTCAAAAGGAGCGCCATTTTTTATTAAAACGCTCTTGTAAGTATCCTCTAGAATACTATAAACCGAAGCCGCACAAAACTCCAGTGTTTTTTTCAGATTTTTTGATTCCAGATAATGAGACAAAAAAACAGATGTTGTCATGTCGCCTGTTCCGGCGATGTTATTTTCCAAAGGAATCTCGGGAGTTGTGATCTTAAAAAAGCTGTTTTTTTCCGCGTTTTTCTCTGAGGCGAGCATTGATAATTCGCCGTCTCTTTCTTTAAAACTTGTGACAAGCACAACAGACGGTCCTTTTTCATGCAGAGTATTTATTGCTTTAACCGCGCTGTCCATCGAATCGATTTTTATATCCGTAAGAGCTTCGAGTTCAAATTGATTCGGGCAAACAATGTCAGCTAACGGAATTAATTCATTTTTGAACATTTCAGGGATTCCGCTTTTGACATAGAATCCTCTGCCGCTGTCGCCCATTACAGGGTCGCAGCAGTAAAGAGAAGCAGGCGCGAGGGTTTTTACTTTTTTTACAGTGTCGATAATGGCTTTACCTGTCGCGGCGTCTCCCATGTAACCGGAAAGCACTGCCTCGCAATTTTTAAGAACGTCTCTTTCCTCGAGCCCTGTGATCAAATCGTAGATTAATTGCGTTTCCATTATTTTTCCGCGCCATGAGCCGTAGCCTGTGTGATTTGAAAACTCTACAGTATTGACAGCCCAAACTTCGCGTCCCAGACGCTGCAGCGGAAAAACAGCGGCGGTGTTTCCGGCGTATCCGTAAACCACATGAGATTGTATCGATAAAATTGCCATGTCCGGTACTCCTTAACGTAAGCTGCTGAGCGGCGTCGTAAAATCGAAAGGGAAACTGAAAGTTTCCTAGTCCTTTTTAAAAATTCTACCTGCCAGCAAAGCTATAAATCTTAAAAACTTTCCTTTGTCCTGTCCGTATTTTTTTGAAAAATCACGGGCTGCTTCCGAAAGAGAATATGTTCCGTATTTCTTTTTTAAAAAATCCCAGTGCTTTATAATCCAAACATAAAGATCGGCTTCTGTTCTTTCGGCGAAATTAACAAGCAGCCATTGTTCTTTGATTATCGCAATGACAGGATTATAAACATTTTCATACCATGATACAAGCGCGTCATTAAAATGAATTTCTTCCTCGATATCTTCATTTAAATAATATTTATGCACAAGTATATGATTGTAAATAACATCGTATCTTCCCGGAGAACTGAAATTCAATTCCCAGAAATCGGTCAGATCGCCGAAAAAAGTTTCGCTGTAAAAAATATTTTTTTCAAACTCAATAAGAGCGACGCGCAGATCATCATTAGTCATTGACGGTTTAATATTAATTTCTGTGGTAAGGCTTATGACTTCAGCGTCGATAAATTCAACATTTTTCATTTTAGCGACAGATACCCTGTGATTGCCGTCGCGGACAAAATACACTCCGCCGATTTCGTATAACAGAATCGAAGGCAGAACAATATCTTTTATGTGAGCTTCATCGACTCTCTGCCATCTGTTGCGCAGATGTTCTTTTTTCGGCAGAAAATATTTATTAAAATCGCGGTATCTTCCTTCGCTGCCGGCTATCAATTTAATCGGGACTGTCTGCATCCCTTTATAAACTTCGCCTTTCGGTTTTAAAATATCTTTTACATCGTTAAACGAAAGTAATTTATCGCGGTCTGTATTAAGAATATTTTGAATCTGAGAAAGAATCGCTTTTCCTCTGGCTTTGGAAAAATCCGCCGATGTCTGTTCTGTTATCGAATTAACATCCATCGCATCCTCCGCTCGTATCGATAACATAATGATTATAAGCGTTAATCACAATTGTATTCTCCCATTCTGTGCGCCGTTTCGCGCATAAATCATATAAATGAATATGTCCGTGAACTAAAAATTTAGGTTTAAATGTTTTCATGAACCATAAAAATGTTTTAAACCCCCAATGACATTTATCGTTATTGTCGTGAATTCCTTTAGGCGGAGCATGCGTTAAAAGAATATCAACGAAACGGCCGTGCGCTACGCGGTTCCATAATAGACGCGGCATCAATTTTATGACCTCTAAAAACATTTCAAATTCCGTAAATTGATTATTTCCTTTGTTATATCTAATGCTGCCGCCGAGTCCGGCTAATATAATATTATTTTTTTTGAAACTTTGTTCTGCGGAACTTTGTTCCGATGTATTTTGTTCCAAAGAAAGCCGTTCAAGTTTCACTTTTGATCCGATATGAACGGCGCCGCATCCCATATAATTTCTGTCTTCTTGTGAAAACGGCGTGTCCCACATCTTTTTATAATGCCGGATTTCATCGATATGATGATTCCCAAATACGAAAAAAAGCGGTTTATTCAAGTTAGAAACGATAAAATCGAGGTAATTTAACGGTAAATCACCCGCTGATAGAACCATATCGATATCATGAAAGCGTTCTTTTATAGAAGATGTATAAATCTGAGGGTCGATATGATCAGAAATACAGAGAATTTTCAATTAATGAACCTTTTTGCCGATAATTTTTCTGTCGATACTTTAATATAGTAGAGTTATATTTTAATATAGTATATAATGAACGATTAAGGAAGGTTTTATGATGAAAAAAAACATAATAACTGTTGTATTGATTTTTTCCGCGGTTTTATGCTTTGGGGATTCAAACTTTTATGAGGGTGAGCAGCTTTTGATGCAGGGTAAACCAGCTCAGGCGTTAGATCCGCTTGCGCGCGCGATGTCAGAAAATCCTTCCAGAGTGACGACCTATATTTACATCGGAATCGCTTATGAGCAGCTTGGCAGAGTAGAGGAAGCGATTGCGGTTTACAGACGCGCTCTTCCAATCGCGGGAATCCTGACCGCGAATGTCGCCAATAATCTTGCCAATGTTTATTTTCTCCGCGGCAACTCTGATATGGCTGAGCAGTACTATACTCAGGCGATCGGATTTAATTCGATATATTCAAACGCGTATCTTGGCAGAGCAAACACGCGGATAAAAACCGGTAATTATAAAAACGCGATTGCGGATTATGAGCACTACATTTCTTTGGAACCCCGCTCAGAGCAGCGCGGTAAAATTGAAAGTTTAATAAATCTTTTGCACACGGAAGCCGCCGCTGAAGAAATGAAAAAAATGCTCGCCGAGGAAGAAGCGCGCCGCATTGCCGAAGAGAGACAAAAACTTTTAGACGCTGTTTCCGCTTCCCTTCAATCCGCCGCCGATGCCAGCAAGGGACTTTCCTTCGGCGCGGAAAGCGTTGAAGGTTATGTAGGCGAGTTTGAGCTGGAATGACGAATGACTAATGACGCATTAAGAATGTACGTTATGCGACATATATATTAGAGAGAGGGATAATATTGGCGTTGAGTAAAAAGCAAAAAATTTTAATTATCTCGGGAGCGGGGCTGCTTGTTATCGCGGCTGTTGTTTTAATTTTAATTTTCGCGTGCGGCGGCGAGGAAGATCCGGATGGTCTTACAGAAGCGGAAATTAAAAGATTAAATACATTAAGACTTGCGACCACTTATATAGAAGGCGGTGAGTTTGACAGAGCGCTGGATTTAATCGACGGGCTTTTACTTATTAATCCTGATGATGAAGACGCGCTTGCGCTGCAGCGCATTATTCTCGCTATGGATCGAAGCGGCGGTTCCGGTTCTAATTCATATAATCAAACGCTTATCGAGGAATTGTTAAGACAAAATGAACATCTTTCGTCGATCGCGCAGCGCCCTGTGATTGTGCAGTCGCCTCAAATAATACAGCAGATTCCGCAAAACCCTTCGGCAAGGGAAGCCGAAACCGAAGCAGCCGCAGAACGCAGAGCGGAAGCTGAAGCCGAAGAGCGGCGCAGAAAAGCGCAGGAAGAAGAGCTTGCCAAAGCCAGCCGGGAAATGCAGGAAGTTATGCGCAAGGTTAATAACCTTGTCGCTGACGGCAAAGCGAAACTCGCTTCCGGTGATTATCAAGGCGGTGTGAATTTATTTAATGAAGCGAAAAAATTAATTCCTTCGGGAGAAAATCGTTTTGAAGGGCAGACTCTTTCAAATATGTCTGACGCGTTTTATGATTTTTCAGCTAACAACCCTTCTTCATCAAACGCGCGGGACGCTGTTACAAACGCGTCGCAGTCTGCCAATGACGCGATTGCCAAAGACGCGAATCAAGCGCTGGCTCATTTTGTTCTCGGGAAAATCGCGCGCGACAACAGACAAATTGATAACGCAATATCTCATTTCAGAGAAGCTGTGCGGATCGATCCGAATAATTATCTGAATCATCACGAGCTTGGCAGAGTTCTTTTTATGTCGAGGCGCAACGCGGAAGCAAGAGACTCGTTCCAGAATGCTGTCAGGTTAAATCCTAATTTTGAGCCGTCATGGTACAATCTTGGCGGAACATTCCGCGCAATGAACCGTCCTGATGACGCGCTCAATTCTTACAGGCAGGCTGTCGCGATAAAAGCCGATTACTTCGCCGCGCACCGCGAAATAGGAAGGCTTCTGTCCGCTAAAGGCGATACTAAAGGAGCTGTCGCCGCTTTTTCTTTGGCTCTTCAATATAATCCGAATGATATTAATACGTTATGCGAATTAGCCGCGGCGCACAGTAATGCCGGAAATAATATCGAAGCTGAAAGTTTGTTTTCAAGGGCGCTTGCCGCTAATCCTTCGGATGCTCAGACAAATTACAATATGGCGGTCGTAAAGCTCGATCTTAAAAAATACAATGACGCGATCAATCACGCAAGAATCGCTGTGGACGCGAATAAATCAAACGCTCTTTATGTTTATACTCTCGGAGTCGCGCTTGAATCATCAGGCGCTTCTGATTTAGCGGTGAGCGCGTATAAAACCGCCGCTTCCTTAGACAGCAAATATCTGCGCCCCAGGATCAATCTTGGCAGCATCTTTTTAGCTACCGGAAATTTTTCCGAAGCAATTACATTTCTAAACGAAGCGTACGCTCTGGAGCCTGCAAACTTTGAAGTTAATAATAACTTAGGCGCTGTCTACGCAAAAATGAATAACTGGACGTACAGCATTGTTCATTATGAACGCGCGTTAGCTGCAAAACAAAACGACGCTACAGTGCATTTTAATCTTGCGCGGGCTTACGCAGGTTCTGAGGATCTTCAAAAGGCGCAAAGCTCTTATCAAGCCGCGCTTCGTCTTGCGCCTGACAATTGGGACGCGATGTACGAACTTGGAATGACATGCGTAACCCTCGGTCTTAACACTGAAGCAAAACGTTATTTGCAGGATTTAATCAGCCGCAATCCGAATTATTCCGGCAGAGCGGAAGCGCAGAGGATTTTAAGCAGTTTATGAACGCAATAATCACGGTAGTCGGCAATGATAAAGTCGGCATTATTGCGAAAGTTTCGGCGTTTTTAGCGGAACGTTCCGTCAATATCGAGGATATTTCTCAGACAGTCTTAAGCGGAAATTTTGTAATGATGATGATGGTAAGCCTTGCCTCCTGTTCCAAGGATTTGGAAGAAATTAAAAAAGAACTTTCCTCTCTGGGAGATACGTTAAACGTAAGCATCAGTCTTATGCACGAAAAAGTTTTCTCCGCAATGCATCGTATTTAAAGATTATAATGGTGATATATGCTTTTTACGCCGTTTGAAATTAAAGAAACTGTTGATATGTTCCTGCGCTACAAGCTTGATATCCGGGCAATTACGCTTGGCATCTCGCTTTTAGACTGCGTGTCTTCTTCAGGGGATTCTACAAGAAAAAAAATCCGCGAAAAACTTCTGCGGGTCGCGGGAACGTTAGTTAAAACAGGCTGCGATATAGAAACGGAATACGGCATTCCGATCATTAATAAAAGAATTTCCGTTACTCCCATTTCGATTGTCGCCGCGAGCAGCGGAGAAAAAGATTATTCGCTGTTCGCTGATACGTTAGACAAAACAGCTAAGGAACTCGGCGTTGATTTTATCGGCGGTTTTTCCGCGCTGGTTCAAAAAGGAATCTGCGAAAGCGATGAAAAACTGATTAGATCGCTTCCCGAGGCTCTTTCTAAAACAGACAGGGTCTGCGCTTCGGTGAATGCGGCGGCGACAAAGAGCGGCATCAATATGGACGCTGTCCGCTTAATGGGCGAAATAATTAAAGAAACAGCGAATGCGACATCTGACAGAGACGGTATCGGCTGCGCGAAACTTGTTGTTTTCTGCAACGCTCCTGAGGATAATCCTTTCATGGCGGGCGCGTTTCACGGGGTAGGCGAAGCGGAAAATGTTTTAAATGTAGGCGTATCAGGTCCCGGGGTTATTAAAGCCGCTCTTGAAAATTGCCGCGGAATGAATTTTGACGCGTTAGCTGACACTATCAAAAAGACAGCGTTTAAAATTACACGCATGGGACAGCTTGTCGGAATGGAAGCGGCGCGCAGAATTAAAGTCCCCTTCGGTATTTTAGATCTCTCCTTAGCGCCGACTCCGGCTGTGGGAGATTCTGTCGCGCGTATTTTGGAAGAGATGGGGCTTGAAGCAGCCGGAACTCACGGAACGACAGCGGCGCTTGCGATGTTAACCGATATGGTAAAAAAAGGCGGCGTTATGGCATCGACACATGTCGGCGGTTTTTCCGGCGCTTTCATTCCCGTTTCCGAAGATGAAGGAATGGTCGCCGCCGTCAAGAACGGCTCGATCACTTTAGATAAACTAGAAGCGATGACTTGCGTCTGCTCAGTCGGTCTTGATATGATTCCTCTTCCCGGCGACACAACAGCCGCAACAATCGCCGCGATCATCGCCGACGAGCTTGCTATCGGCATGGTGAACAATAAAACAACCGCTGTGCGGGTAATTCCCGTCCCCGGAAAAAAAGCAGGGGAGTGGGCGGAGTTCGGCGGACTCCTTGGCGGCTCTCCGATAATGTCAGTCAACAAAGCATCGAGTGACGTGTTTATCAACAGAGGCGGCAGAATACCGGCGCCGATTCACAGTTTTAGGAATTAATAAGGAGAGAGTTATGGATGCAGGAAGTATCGGAGTATTTATACCATTTGCCGCATTATCAATCCCGATAATCGCAATTATTTTTTCTCATAAACGAAAATCTCAGGATTTTAAAATCAGAGAATTGGAATTAAAAAAAGAATTACTGGAACTGGAAATTAAAAAACAAGATAGCAGAATAAAAATGCTCGAAGCAGAGAATAGGAATCTGGATAAGATTATTAATGAGTAGATGAGATATTGACATTAGAATTATTGTTATATACTGTAAAAATGACCTAGATAAGGGGGAATTTTGGCAAAAGGCAAGGATAAACAGTATATATACATTGTTCAGGCTTTGCTGGAACCCGCAAAATGCAAGATCGGAAAGACTAATGACCTAGATCGGCGTTTAAAAGAATACAACAGTATGACCGGTAAATCCAAAGATAATATTTACCGGTTTTTATTCACTTGTGAAACAAAAGATATGGTACAGTTGGAAAATGCCGTAAAAGAAGAATTTTCCACACACAGAGAAGAAAAAAGCAGGGAAATATATTTTTATAATACTCCGTTCTTTAATGATTATGTAAATTTCATAAGAAGTAATAAATTATTTGTAAAAGAAATATTTTCAAAAGAAGCAGAAACAAAAAAAGCTGTAAAAATAGTTGAAAGGACTAAACCTTCTCTTGAGGAAAGGGGAGTTTCCAAAAAGGATATATTACAAAAAGCGCAAAAAGCAAAAAATGATGAATTCTATACGCGATATGAAGATGTAGAAAAAGAAATATCAATATACAGTAAAACAATTTGGAAGAATAAAGTTGTTTTTTGCAACTGCGATGACGCGGTTGACGCAGACGAAAAAAAACCTTCAGCTTTTTCTTTGTATTTTATAAAACACTTTAAGGAGTTAGAATTAAAAAAATTAATTTGTACTCATTATGTAAATCATCAGCCTGATCTCCCTTTTATTGATCTTTTTGATCAAGGTCCAAAGGGTTATATCTTTACAAAAAAAGGTTACAGAGAATTCGGAAAAAAGGAATATCCGGATAAATATAACGGCAGTTTTGATCATCCTCTTTCCGTAAAAATATTAAATGAAGAGGCGGATATTGTATGTACAAACCCGCCGTTTTCCAAAGCAAAGGAGTATTGGGAACTACTCATTAACAGCGGAAAAAAGTTTTTAATTGTTTCCGGTGAAACAAATGTAAAAAATGATTTTTATATTCCCTTTTTTATAAACAGAAAGGTATGGGCAGGATATAATGATTTACGCTGGTTTTTAACGCCTAAAAGAGAATTAACCAGAGCGGCGGCTTTTTGGTTTACAAATATCCCGATAAAAAACAGACCAAAATCAAAAAACCTCAAAATAATTCCGTTAAAGGATATACCGGAAAAGTATAAAAAGTATGACGATAAAAAAACTTTGTTAGTAGATTATTGTTATATCCCGGAAGATTATAAAAAGCCTTTTGCAGTATCAACTACTCCAATATTAAGCGGTTTATTAGATAAAGGTTTTAAAATAGTAAAAGAAAAACAATACAGACCATATATAAATGGTAAAGAAGTTTTTGCAAGAGTGTTAGTGCAGAAAAATCAATAAAAAATTTCCTAAATTAATCAAAACAAACCCGATATCTTCCCCGTACTGTCAATATCAATTTTTTCTGCTGAAGGAACAGGCGGAAGCCCGGGCATCGTCATAATTTCTCCTGTCAGGACAACGATAAATCCCGCGCCTGCCGAAACTTTTACGTTTCGCACTGTTAGCTGCCATCCTGCCGGAGCGCCTAGGAGAGAAGGATCGTCCGAGAAACTGTATTGAGTTTTTGCGATGCAAACCGGCATATTGCCAAGTCCCATTTTTTCGATTTGGTTTATTTGTTTTTGAGCATTAGGCGTAATTACGATGCCGTCGGCACGGTAAATTCTTTTTGCGATTGTTTCTATTTTTTTTGTAACAGGCAGATTAATATCGTAGGAATATTCAAAATTATTCGGCGCTTCGCAAAGACGGACGATTTCTTCCGCGGCTTTGATTCCGCCGTCTCCTCCTTTTTCCCAGACTTCCGAAAGCGCCGCATTAACGCCTGCTTCTTTGCACTTTTTCTCGACAAGCATAAGCTCCGCTTTAGTGTCTTTCGGGAACGCGTTTATTGCGACTAACGCTGGAAGTTTATAAACTTTTGTGATATTTTCGGCATGACGCAAAAGATTGGGAAGCCCCGCTTCGAGAGCTGATAGATTTTCGCTGTCAAGGTCTGCTTTTTTAACGCCGCCGTGGGATTTTAACGCGCGGACTGTGGCAACGATAATTACAGCCGATGGTTTTATTCCTGCGAACCTGCATTTTATATCAAGGAATTTTTGCGCGCCAAGATCGGCGCCGAAGCCCGCTTCCGTTACAACATAATCGGCGCATTTAAGAGCAAGGCGCGTCGCCATGATTGAGTTGCAGCCGTGCGCGATATTGGCAAACGGTCCGCCGTGAATAAAAGTGGGAGTCCCTTCTAATGTCTGCACAAGATTCGGTTTAAGCGCGTCTTTTAAAACAGAAGCCATCGCTCCCTGCGCGTTTAGTTCAGCGGCAGTTACCGGTTTTTCTTCCGATTGTTTTCCGTGCGTGTAGCCGATGATGATTCGTCCCAGTTTTGTTTTTAAATCATCTAAGCCTGCCGCAAGACAAAGAATCGCCATTATTTCCGAAGCGGCTGTTATGTCAAAACCGTCTTCGCGCGGATAACCGTTTGATTTTCCTCCTAAGCCGTCCGTAACAAAACGAAGCTGACGATCATTCATATCCATACATCTGCGCCAAATAATTTTGCGCGGATCAATATTTAATTTGTTGCCCTGATAAATATGGTTGTCTATCATTGCAGCTAACAGATTGTTCGCCGTTGTTATCGCGTGGAAGTCGCCTGTAAAATGAAGATTTAAATCTTCCATAGGAATTACCTGCGCCCAGCCGCCGCCTGCCGCTCCTCCTTTAACGCCGAACACGGGACCAAGCGAAGGCTCCCGCAGCGCGAGCATGGTGTTTTTTCCGATAAGCGAAAGAGCATCGGCGATGCCGACAGAAGTGGTGGTTTTTCCTTCTCCCGCGGGAGTCGGATTTATCGCTGTAACAAGAATCAATTTACCGTCTTTTTTATCTTTATTTTTCTCAAGATAGTTATAATCGATTTTCGCTTTGTAATTGCCGTAGTATTCGATGAATTCATCGGGGATGTTCGTTTTTTTCGCTATATCTTTTATTTGAAGAGCATGCTCAGGGAATACTGCCTGAGCGATTTCAATATCGGACGCTGTAAATTTTGTTATTTTTTGCATATAACGTTAGTCGCTGTCACTAACATATCTTTGAAATTTATCTTCGCCGGCTTCCGGATGGAAAAGATATAAATCGGGAAGTTTAAATGTGCGGTTAAGAGCATAAGATTGAGGATTATGAAATTTACTTGTCGAGACGATGTTAAAGAAATGAATAAGCGGCTCATATTCCGGCGAATTTATTTTTATTGAAAATTTAAATTCTTTGTTTGTATCGGGCAGACTTGCCGTTATAGGAGCGGGCCAGAAACTGAAAGCGCCGGGAGTGCTTGGAACCATTGTGTACGGATTCTGCCAGTTACTGTTTCTCATCGCGATCAGTTCGCCGTCGCAAAAAAGAGTAACTTCGATGCCTGTAATCGGTTCGAAACTTTCGCCGTCGAAAATGCGCCCTGCGATCGTAGGGATATCGTACATCGGATGATGGATTCTCGCGCTTTGCGCGACACTGCCGTCGTGAGGAGCTGTGGGGCGCAGGTTGTGGTTTACAAGGCGCAGACCCTTGTAAATGAGAGAAGAAATATCAGCCTCGATCTGCTGCTTTTTAATGCTTGCCTGCTCGGTTCTTGTAAAACCTCTGTTTGAGACTATGTAATTAGGTTCAACTCTGTTGAGCGTGTAACAGATTGTATCTATGCGGCATTGATAACACAGACAAAATTTTTCAGGGTTTCCGTTGGCGTGAATTTCATCAAAAATAGTCTGTACCGAGTTAAAAACAAGGTCTTCGTTCGTATTATGAATGTCCATATTATTCCTCCGTGTTTATCACTTCATTGATTATAATACATATTTGCGGAAATGTCTTTATAGTTTCTTTATATTTTTGATTAATATAAACCCTAATCGTGTATAAAGTCTGAATAAACGCATCTACAGTCTGAGGTTTAAACGCGCTTGAGCTTCCGCCAAAATTTATGTTTTCGTCTGTGACAAAAAGCCCTGTTTCAAACGAAACCGGTTCGGGTATATCGATAATAATATCCTCACCCTTAATTTCTGATAATTGCGGGTAGTTTCGCCTCAGTTCGCTTGCCAGTTTTTCCTCAAGCTGCGCGCGGTTGTTTATCTTGCGGATTTCTTCGATATTGACACGATCGTGCGAAAATTCCGCCGCTGTAACGAAAATTTTCCCTTCACGCACTGCTTCGGCGAGGTAAAAACATGGATTCGCCTTCATTTTTTGCTCTAAAAGTGAAAAAAGGCTGTTGTCATCAAGATAATAAAGGTCTTCTCCTGTTAGAACTCTCGATTCAAGCCCGCTTATCAGCACTTTTTTGATCATTGCTGTCGCCGCGCGTACCTGCCGATGCCAATAAACGGTTTTATACATCAAATATTTTGAAAAAAGTATCGATTCGACATTAGGAATCAATCTTGAATCGATATTTACCCCTCTTTTTTTATCGGGAAGCAGTCTTGACAGTATAAAATCGATGTCCTGCGCACCGTAAGGAACCCCGCAGAAACGGGCGTCGCGGTTTAAATAATCGAGCTTGTCAGGGTCTAGAGCGCCGGAAAGGAGTTTTCTATAAAAGAGCAGCTCGTCGTTAGTGTTGTTGATATTTTTATCGATAATCGCCGCTGTTAAAAACGGGTCTGCGCCCGTTGCGCTTACAAGGCTTTTTAACGGTTCATTTAGAATAGCGACGCCTGTCAGTTCTTCGTGGGAAGTAAGCGAAAGTTCTTTTAAAGAGTGAGTATACGGAAAATGCCCAAGGTCATGAAGGAGGCAAGATGCGAGGAATGATTTTACTCCGTCCGCTGTAAGCCATTCGGACGCCCCGCGCTCGGCGAGATTTTGAAGGAGCCTCCTGCCAAGATGATAAACGCCGATTGAGTGGCTCGCTCTTGTGTGAGTCGCTCCCGGATAAATCAGGTAAACCGGTCCGAGCTGCATAATTCTATTCAACCGGATAAAGGATGATGATTCTGTCAGCATGGCTTGCTTTTCGGTCATGAAAATATGCCCCCAAAGCGCGTCCCGCACAGGGTGGGTATAATCTTCGTTTAATGAAGCTTCGATTGTTTTTATTCTCATACGGGTTTGATACCTTTAAAAATTTATTATAGATAAAAAAAAATTATTTTGCTAGAATTGAAAACGAGCCGAAATTATGAAAAAAGTACGTTTAATTTTTTGTTTATGTCTGATAATTTTTTTCCCGTCCCTTGCTTCGTCGCAGTCAACAATTTACAGAGGCTCCATACCCGAAGAATTTTTCTGCCCGAAACGGGGAGAGGCGCCTCGATATCCGATCGATATCGTTATCGGAGAACTCGGGCGCGGGAGCGCTTCTTTAGGAAGTTTTACTTTCGCTAATTCGATCATTAACGGATTTCTTTCCGGTAAAACGGAACATATTGCGTTATCATCGATTGATTCCGATTTGCGCGAAAATTATTTATCGGCTCTTGATGTGATTGATCCTGTCAGCGTCAGAATCGGCGGAGGCAGAGATGAGATAGATGGAGCTGTTTCGTTCCTTGTCAGATTCTTGGGGAAAGACAGCGCGATTACAGGCGAGCTTTATGTCAGGTATGTAACAAAGCAGGTTCCGGTAGATCAGCCGCAAAGCAATGATAATGAGTCAGCCGTTGTTGTTGAAACAGCCGCGGAACCTGAAAAATCCCAAGATGCAACAGACAGCGAAGAAGCCGAAGTAATTCAAAAACCTGTTAGAACAGTATCTGTAGGGAGCTGGGTTTTTGAAGAATTGCTGCTTGATGAAGCGATGGATCGCGAGATTCAAGCGCGAGAAATATTAAATAGAATTGATTTAAATTCATACGAGAGGTTTTATTAAATGGCAACGCCTGTAGGACGCATAGAAAAGGAATTTCTCTTAAAAGCGCTATACGACGAGAGAATCCCGATTAAATATATTAAAGACAGGAATGAATATTCATTGTATCTGGAAAATCCCGCCGGAGAAGAGATGGTTTTTCGTCCGTCAAAACAATTACAAAAATTAAAAAATCACAGTAAGCTTCCTCTTTTGTTTAACTACCGTGGACAAGTAGTCGATTTCTCGGCGGAAATTCTCGCGCAGAAAGAAGATTTTATCTATTGCAAAACGCCGGATGTTCTGTATAAAAATCTTGATCGCAATTTTTTAAGAGTTGACGCTCCGACCGATATGAATATTATTTTTACATTCCGCGGCGATCGGTATAATCTTGCTTTTCCGAAAGTCACGGAATATGAATCGATAGAAGCAAATGATCTTTCGCGCGGATTCGATCATAGTAATCTTTCAGGTCTTATCAGACAAATCGCCGGAATGTTAAGCAATTTCGCGGACGGTTACAAGATTATAAATTTCAAGGATAAAAAACCGGAAACAATTGAAGAGCGGATTGTATCAGAAACCGGCAAGACTCTTTTTATTCCTTCGACCAACGGATTTTTTCCGAGAACCGATCCGTATCCAAAAAAACGAATTATCACTGAAGATTTATTCAAACGTTATTTAGAAACAACAGGCGTAGGTTCGACTTTCCTTGACGATAACTGCAATCGTTTTTTAAAAAACAAACACGACGACGGAATTCTTTCTGATGCGTGGGTTCCGATTTTATTTCATCAATATGTAATCGGTTATATTCATATCTGGATAGATAAACAAGGACGGCTCCCGTTCGATTTTTCCACGCTCGACAGCGTTTATCAGTATGCGAAAGTTCTGGCGTTCGCGTTAAAAGAGAACGGCTATTTTGAACACGGCAAAGTCGAGAACGAACATTTCGCCGGCAAAGTTCTTGATATCAGCGCGTCAGGGCTTCTCTTCGCCTGCCCTTTAGGTTCAACTCTTCTTTCGACTCTTTTAATCGATTCAGAACTGACCGTTACTATCGAAGCGCTCGACCGCTCAATCAATGTTATCGCGAAAATCGTCCGCCGTTTTAAAGACAGAACCGCCGGCTACTTAGGCTGCCGCTTCCTCAACATGCAGCCGGAAGACACCCGCTTTTTATTTGAGTACTTATACGGCAGACAAATCGACGCAAAGGATACTGAATTTTTAACAGGACAAGTGTAAAATTTTTATACAGTGAATATGGTAATGCTGATATAGACTTCCCGTGACTTTTAAAACCGCTATCTTTCCAGTTTTCTATACACATACCTATGCGGACTATCCGCGGCGGAGCCGAGTTTCTCTCTGCGCCATTCGGAGTATTCCGACCAGTTGCCGTCGTACCAGACAACTTCGCCGTTTTCAAAAGCTAAGATGTGAGTGACGATTCTGTCTAAAAACCAGCGGTCGTGGCTGATGACTAAGCTCACACCCGCGAATGTATCGAGCGCTTCTTCAAGAGCGCGTAATGTGTTTACGTCAAGGTCGTTTGTCGGCTCGTCGAGTAACAGAACGTTCGCTCCTTCTTTTAACATCATCGCAAGGTTTAATCTGTTGCGCTCGCCGCCGCTTAGCACTCCCACTTTTTTAGATTGATCCGCTCCCGAAAAATTGTACCATGCGCAGTAAGCGCGAGAGTTTACTTCTCTTGCAGAAGCGCCGGTTCCTATTTTGATTAAATCCTGTCCGCCGGAAAGCTGCTCCCATACGTTTTTTTCGCCGTCTAATTTTTCGCGCGTTTGATCGGCGTAACCGAGTTTAACGCTTTCGCCTAACCGCAGTTCTCCCGAGTCGGGTTTTTCCGCACCTGTTATCATTTTAAAGAGAGTAGTTTTTCCCGCGCCGTTCGGACCGATGATGCCGACGCACGCGCCAGGAGGAACGTTAAAACACATATTGTCGAATAACAGTTTTTCTCCGAAAGATTTAGATAATTTTTCGGCTTCTATAACTAATTTTCCAAGATGAGGACCTGCGGGAATCGTAATTTTTGAATTCGCGGCGGCGTTTTTCGCTTTCTCCCGCTCATCATCCTGATAAAGTTTTTCGTAATTTGAAATACGCGCTTTGCTTTTAGCGTGTCTGCTTTTGGGACTCATGCGTATCCATTCAAGTTCGCGCTGTAAAGTTTTACGCCTGTCACTCTCGCCTTTTTCTTCTTGTGCCATGCGTTTTTCTTTTTGATCAAGCCAGCTTGAGTAATTTCCTTTCCACGGAATTCCCTCTCCGCGGTCAAGTTCTAAAATCCAGCCTGCGACATTATCCAAAAAGTAGCGGTCGTGGGTAACGGCGATAACAGTGCCGGCGTAATCTTTAAGATGACGTTCCAGCCATGCTACAGTTTCCGCGTCAAGGTGGTTAGTCGGTTCGTCAAGCAGCAGAATGTCAGGTTTTTGAAGCAGCAGACGGCAAAGAGCGACGCGCCGCTTCTCGCCGCCTGAAAGATGATCAACAACTTCATCGCTGTTAGGGCAGCGCAGCGCTTCCATCGCAAGTTCAAGTCTGCTGTCCAAGTTCCAGCCGTCGGCAGCTTCGATTTTCTCCTGAAGCTCAGCCTGCTTTGCGCCGAGTTTATCGTAATCCGCATCCGGCTCTCCGAACGCTTCGCTTACTTTATCAAACTCCGCAAGGAGAGCTACTAGTTCCGCAGCCCCTTCGGACACTATTTCTTTAACGGTTTTTCCCGGTTCAAGGAACGGCTCCTGTTCAAGAAAACCGATTGTAAAACCCGGGCTGATCGAAGTCTCGCCTGCGAACTCCGTGTCTTTGCCTGCGAGAATTTTTAAGAGACTGGATTTTCCAGATCCGTTAAGACCGATAACTCCGATTTTCGCGCCGTAAAAATAAGATATGCTGATATCTTTTAATACTTGTTTGGTTCCGTGTTTCTTGGAAACCTTATACATAGAATAAATTATTTTTTTATCATCTGTTGACATGAGAAGATATTAACATGAAAAAAAACTTTATTAAAGCGCAGGCGGCGCGCCTGATTCCTACTTAGTTTTCGGCAATGTATAATTACATTCAAAATCCGAGAACTCATTAAATTCTTTTCCGTTCTGACTGTAAAGTCCCAAAATTACGCCGGTAAAACCGCCTGCGACCTCGGAAGATAAATATCTTGTCTGCCCGGAGCCAAGATGAATTTCTTTTCCGTTATCAATATAGTAAAAATTATAATTAATCGCGTCAGATCGGATAATAAAATTGATTTCGTTATGCGCAACATTGATCGAAGCTTTTTCGAACTTGATATCGCCGATGTTGAGTTTTAATAAAACTTTAAAACCGCCGCCGTTTTTTACAAGAGCAAGATCATAATGATGATTCTCGTCCATATAAGCGGAAAACCCTGCTTCTCCGTCTATGGTTTTAACTTTTAATTTCAGCTCCATATCAAATTCTTTTTGATGAAGACCGATAAGCGCAGGCGTTCCTCCGCCGGGAGTATCAAGAGTATCGGATACCGGTTTTATCTTCACAACATCATCATTTAAAATGTAAGTGTCCTTATGTTTAACGCGCATAAACTGCCAGTCTTTATTCCAGCTAGAATTTTTAAAAGTATAATTAGTTTTTAAAACCTGTTTAACGTTAGATGAAATTCTGTCAGTTTCGTATTTTAATTTCGCCGTGCCGTCGCTTGCTATAAACCAGCCTTCTTCGTCAAATGTAAGAGGTATTAAACATACCTCTCTTCCGAGATGATGGAAAGGCAGCCACTGATGGATCTGCCGGAAACCTAACGCATACATCCACCAATGACCGTTATCGTCTTCGATTAAATCGCCGTGTCCGATTCCCTGTAACTGATAGCCGCCTAAATTGCGGTTTGTTAATACCGGATTATAAGTGTAATTGATAAACGGACCCCAGACGCTTTCTCCTCTCGCGTAAACAACCATGTGCCCGTATTCAGTGCCGCCCTCTGCCGCCGTCAGATAATAATATTTTCCGATCTTATATAAATGCGGAGATTCAAGATAGCGGCCTCCTGTGCCGTGCCAGATCACTTTGCTTTCAGTTAATTTTTTTCCTGTCGCGGGATCAATCTCGCATTGTAAAATCGCGCTCCTTCCGTCTTCGTCCGAGCCGTTGCTCATAAAATATGTTTTTCCGTTTTCAAAATAAAGCGAAGGATCGATGCCGCCTTGATCAACATAAACAGGCTCCGACCATTCTCCGTATATATCGTCGGTTGTTACGTAAAAATTTCCGGCTGCTTTTTTATGACCGACATTTGTCGTTACCATGTAAAAACGTCCTTCGTTGTAACGGATTGTCGCAGCGTAAATGCCGCCTGAGCTTCCGACATTATCAAGCGGAACCTGCGATTCGCGCGTCAGACAATAACCGATTTGTTTCCAGTTTATTAAATCATCGCTTTCAAAAAGAGGAACGCCTGGATAAAATTGAAACGAACTTGTCACAAGAAAATATTTTCCGTTCACCTTGCAAACGCTGGGATCGGGATTATAACCTCTAACAACAGGATTTTCATAAATCATATATTCCTCCATGTTGATTGTAACATATTAATTAAATTAAATCTTGCATAAAAATATAAATCATCATAAAATAAATCATTATACGGGAGATTTTTATGAATGTAAAAACAAAAGCCGCCGCAAGCGAGCCTAAAGAATTTGTTAAATGGACAGATAAATTAGCCTGCGGCGTTAAATTGATAGATGATCAGCATAAGGGGCTTGTAAATTTGATAAACGAAATGTTTGATCATGTTTCAGGAAATTTTACGCAGGAAAAAGATTATTTTAACAGAGTCATTCAGGAAGCGGTAAAATATATCAAAGTGCATTTCGCAGACGAAGAAAGAATTATGATTGCGACAAAATTCGCCGGTTACCCTGAGCATAAAAAGGAACACGAGCTTTTTATTAAAACAACGCTTGAAAATATTAAAGATTACGAAGCTGGAAAACGGTTTACTCTTTCTTCTTTTACGAGATTTTTAAAAGACTGGGTTTTGTCTCATGTCGCGCTTGTTGATAAAAAATATTTTGATTATTTTAAATCAATCGCGACGCGAAAAGATGACGGAAAACTGACGATTAATTTACACGAGCTTTAACTGGCGCAGTTAGTTGTCCGTGAGTATCAAGCCACACCTGAACTCCCACCCATGTCAGATTCCCCGGCATCTCTTTATCTTTCCTGTCAATCTGCCAACCGCAAGATTTTGTTGTAAGCGGAAGCGCTTTATCGTCCCAAGCCCAGTAAATTCGCCCGATATTTCTCGGAACTGCGCTGTTTAACATAGACTTAACGGCGCTGTACATCGGCTCGCTTTCTTTACCGACTCCGTACTCGCCTAATATGACGCATAACGTTCTTTCCTGCGCGTCTTTAAAATACCGCTCAAATCTTTCAAAGCCGTCTTTCCATTTATCGTACACATGAAGAGAGAAAACAATGTTTTGATATTTTTTGTTTATCTCCTGACCCATTCTGATAATCGCGCTGTCGTATGAAGAAGCTCCGTTAACGTAACCGGCGCCCTGTCCCCAGTCATGTTCGTCAAGAACGATAATATTCTGCGCGCCTGTAGAACGAATCGCTTCTATCAATTTAACGTGCGTTGTTAGCCATTGCTCCGCCGATTCCCTGCTGCCGCCTGCGCCGGGCTCGTTCATGATGTTAAACCAAACATAATTGTTATCTTTAAACCGGTTTGCTTTATCAATCCACCAGTTTGTAAACTCTGAAAGCGACGGAATATATTTTTTTATATCGGCGCGGTATTCTGTCAGCGGAGGAAAAATGCCTGTGTAATCATGAACTTCTAAAATTACTAAAATGTTTCTGTCGGTAAACGCTTTAATAATCGGGTCGAGTTCTTTGTTATACTCTCTTGACCAGTCCCAGCCAATCGCCGCGCAAAGTCTTACAGTGTTAAATTTCCAAACATCGATAATTAATTCCGTATCCTGCAATGTGTCTCTTTCAAAACACCAGCCGGGACCGTTTACATTAACGCCCTTTATCAAAAACTCATTGCCGTCAGGATCGAGGATTTTTGTGCCTCTGACAGTGAAGTGTTTTTTGCTCATATTTACAATATATGGCTTTAGTTTAATAATAGCAACATGTCTCTAAATTGGAAAGAAATAAATTTGATACTCGAAGAGCTTGACCTTGAAGGCTCTCAGCTTCAAAGCGCCGTGCAGAGCGCCTTTGACGTGATTATTCTGCGTTTTCATAAAAAAGGCGCGACAAAGCAGGTGTTAATCAGTTTAAGTTCCGGCGCGTGCCGGTTGCACGAAACATTCCGCGCTGTACCAAAACCTGAGAAGCCTCTGCGTTTTGCGCAATTTTTATCTTCTAAAGCCGTAAACGGCTGGGTAACAAATATATCACAGTTAGGTGACAATCGTATTGTAAAAATTGTAATCAGGCGTTCTGTGATAAATGATGATGAAAGCGATTCTATAACCTGTGATTTTATTTTATACATACGTCTCTGGTCTAATGCGGCTAATTTTATCGTAACAGACGAAGATGGTAATGTGTTAGATGCAATGCGCCGGCATCCCAAACGCGGTGAAATAACAGGCGGAAAGTATCAGCCGGAAATCCCCGCCGGGCAGGAAAGCAAAAACGATAAACCAAAACGTGAATATGAAGTGCGTGCGTTTGACACGGAAGGATCATTCAATAAAAAAATCGATGAATATTACGCGCAGCAGAGCGGGCAATTATCGCTTGAATCGCTGCGTGAGCAGGCAAGACGAAACTGCGAAGGAAGTCTTGGAAGAATAAACGCTGCTCTAGAAAAACTGCGGGAAAAAGAAAAATCATTCGCCGCCTCGGAAAGGTTAAAAATTTACGGAGATTTAATTTTATCGAATATCGCGGACATCAAAGACGGCTCTCAGTTTTTAGATACTGAAATTGACGGTGAGCAGATTAAAATCGAATTAACTCCGAGGGTGAGTCCCGCCGCGATGGCGCAAAAATATTACGAGCAATATAAAAAAGCAAGAAGCGGACTAGCTGACGTTCAAAGAGAAATCGCCGAAGGAGAAAAGGCGTTAACCGAAGTAACGGAAAAACTAAACAAACTGTTAAGCGAAACTAATCCGTTGATTCTAGCGAAATTATTAAAAACCGCAGGCGCGGCGCGAACAGCGGTAAAATCTAAAAAAGACTCGAAACATAAAACGCGTCCGGGACTTGCGTTTAAACGCGGCGATTGGCTTATAATCGTGGGGCGTGATGCAAAAGAAAACGACGAGCTTTTACGCCGTCACGTAAAGGGAAACGATCTGTGGCTGCACGCGCGGGATTTTCACGGCTCTTATGTTTTTATTAAACAGAGAGCGGGGAAGTCCTATCCACTTGATATAATGCTGGATGCCGGAAATCTTGCGTTGTTTTATTCAAAGGGTAGAAACAACGGCGAAGGCGATCTTTTTTACACGCAGGTAAAATATCTGCGCCGCGCGAAAGACGGTCCAAAAGGACTTGTAATCCCCACGCAGGAAAAAAACCTCCGTGTAAAACTGGAAGATTCAAGACTTCGATCTCTGGAGAATTGCAAAGTATAAATAAATTATGCTATAATCAATTTCTAATTAAGGATTATATGAGCGCGGCGTTAGCAGATATATTTTTAGTTATCGGCGGTTTAGGACTGCTTTTATTTGGTCTCAAAATAATGACATCAGGGTTACAAGTCGTAGCGAGCGATCGTCTACAAACAATATTTAAAAAGGCGACATCAAACCGTTTTTTAGCCGCGTTTATCGGAATAGTAGCGACAATTTGCATTAACAGCTCAACCGCCGTAACAATTATTACCGTTAGTTTTGTTAATTCAGGGCTGATGAATCTGACGCAGGCAATCGGCGTAATCATGGGCGCGAATGTCGGCACGACGTTCAGCGCTCAGTTAATCGCTTTCAAATTTGACGCGGTCGCTCCTTTGTTCATATTTGTTGGAATAATAATGTACATGTTTTTTAAGAACAAGAGCGTCAGAAATGTCGGATATATTGTTTTAGGTTTTGGAATTTTATTATTCAGCATAAAAGTTATGGGTGATCCTTTAAAAGAATTCGCTCAGCGTCCCGGATTCAACGCCTTACTGACACAATTTGAAAATCCGATAATGTCGCTGCTTGCCGGTTTTATTTTTACGGCGATTATTCAAAGTTCTTCCGCGACAATGGGTCTTTTGATCACAATGCATTTAAACGGCGTTCCGATTCCTTTTGAGACTTCCGCTTTTATCGTTTTGGGAACAAACCTTGGAACAAGTTTAACTACTGTGTTCGCTTCAATTCCGGCAAGCCGGGAAAGCAAGCGCGCGGCGTTTTTTCATTTAATGTACGATATTATCGGCAGCACAGTATTCGGCACTCTTATAATATTATTTCCGGTTATCCTACACTGGTTTCAAACGGCATGGACAGCGCCGGCGCGTCAAGTCGCGATGTTCCATTCATTATATAACACTGCCGTAATGCTTATGCTTATACCTTTCGTTAAATGGATCGCTCTTTTAATGCAATTAATTATTCCGATGAAAAATGATGAAATTAAAAAATTCTATGATAAAAAACTTCTCTACCTTGACGATCAGAGCATGACGAATCCTTCTCTTGCTGTTATAAATTCCAAACTGGAAATATGCAGAATGGGAACAATCGCCAATGAAAATTTAAATATTGCTCTTGAATCATTTTTTGAAATAAACGAAGGAAAAGCGAATAAGACAATTGAAAATGAAAAAATTATCGATTTTTTAAATGATAAAATCTCGGTAAGGCTTGTAAAAATCAATAAAATGAATTTATCTGATTCAGATTCAAAAAAAATAGGAAGGATGTTAAAAGTTATCGCCAGTATAGAAAAAATCGGCGACAACGCGGAAAATATTGCCGAGTATGCGCTTAAATTAAAAAATAATAAAATACATTTTTCCGAGGCAGCGTTATCTGAATTAAAAATAATAAGCGATCTAACTTTAAAAATTATTAACAAATCAATTAATATATATAAAGAAATTGATGTTGTTCAGCTGCAGCAGGTAGAAATTCTTGAAAGCGAAATAAATAAGCTGTCAAAAGAATTCCCGGAAAATCATATTGAGCGTTTAAAGACAGGAGTCTGCCAAATAGAGAGCGGAGTAATATTTACGGATTTAATTTTTGATCTGGAAAGAATCGCCGATCACGCGAAATTCATCGCGTTTTCTATTTTATCCAAACGCAAAAGAAAATATTACAAAAAACATTTTAAAACTATTTAAGCAATTATAATTGGTTACTGCGGATATTTCAAGTTTTTATCAAAAATTTTTATCAGAATATGCTGTTTAAATTTAAACTATTTTTTAAATTCGCAGATTTTTTCTTGCATACTGACCTTGGAAACACTAGAGTTAATGTATATGGAAGCTGCGCTTGCCCAAAAAAGACGAGTCCGAAGCCCTGTTTGCGCGGGAATATTTTATCCCGATGACAAAAAGGAAATGCTCGAATATCTGGAGTCTTTCGGCTTCGAAGAGGGAAAAGGCGGACACGCGCAGGCGATTATCGCGCCTCACGCCGCGTGGAGTTATTCGGGAACTTTAATTGCCGGGGCTTTTTCTTCGGTGATGGGCAGAAGCAGTCGCGTAAAAAAAATTGTTATACTCGGACCGATTCACGATAAAAGAGAAAAAGGGATATTTCTTTCAAATTCCTACTCTTTTTTCACGCCGCTTGGAAATATCCATGTCGATAAAGAAATAACCGAAGAACTTGAGTTTCACGGAAAATTCTTTGAGATAAACGATATTCCTCATCTTAGCGAACATTCAATCGAGATTCTCCTTCCTTTTATAAAATTTTGTTTTCCTGACGCGTCGATCGTTCCGGTTTTAATGGGGCAGCCCGAGGCTTGCCACATCCTCGACCTTGCTCACGCGTTAAAAACAGCGATTTCGCCGGTTCTAAGCGAAACATTGATAATTGTCTCATGTAATTTATCCTGCGATGCCGATAAAGCCAATGCCCGTATTTTAGCCGAGCAAACCGTCAGCCTTTTTACGGAAAAAAATCCCCGAAATCTTTCTTCGGCTGTTTTAAACGGCAGACTCAACGCCTGCGGCGGCGCGCTTGTCGCAGCTCTCTTTGAAAGCGGTTTACTCGATAAAACGCACACCTGCTCTGTAGCCGATAATCTTGTCAGCGCGGTCGGCGCGGAGAATGATACCGTTTTTTACAGCGAATTCGCTTACGCGTAAAATTAATTTCTGCCGATATTATAGTATGCGTAAATTATTGATCATCTTTTTACCTTTTTTATTGCTTTATTGCAAATCCGCGCCGGCGCCTTTCGAGGTTGTTTCTGAACCTGTTCCCGGTATCGAAATTTTAAATCCGGAATTTAATGTAAAATCGATATATGTAATTCAGGCTGATATTGTAGTAACCGAATTTGAAGCTGTCATAAAGATTAATAATCCCAATCATTTCGCAGTGGAGCTTTCTTCGATTTCTTACGAGCTCTTCGGCGACGGACGTCTTTGGGCTTCCGGCAAAGGCGGCAATCTTCGTTACGCGGATTCTCCAGCGGGAAAAGTTGAAAGTTTTAAAATTGCAGCTAACAGTTCCGGCGAAGCCCGATTTTTCTTTTCTATGAATTTTACCAACATGAGCAGAGCGCTGCTAGACGATGTAATCGCCATGCGTCAGATTAATTATCATTTTAAAGGATCGGCGCAGATTCTGCCTGATTTAAAAAATGCCGCTTCGTTCGACGCCGGTTTTGACTGTTCGGGACTGTCCGAAGTTAAACGCAAGTCTGATAAATAGTTTTTTGACGCAGACCGCTATTCCAAAGCCTGTAAACGCCGATATTAATCTGTCAATGGAATTTATCGGAATCCGCGAGAAAATCTCTTTAAAAATTAACGGAGTATCTTTACCGAACATAGTTCTCGCCAGTATTCCGACAAGACTTGCTTCTTCTATAAGAGGCTGATTAATTGCCGCTATAAATGTTGATATTATTCCGCCCAGAACGCTTATCGTAACGCAGAGCGTAAATGATAAAAGAATCAATACGATGATTCGATCCATTATTTTATTTAATTTAGTGTCCGCTGACGAAGCGGGAGATGTTTTTTGCCTGGATGTCATATTCAGCTCCCGCGGAAAGAACCGCATAAAAAGCCATGTAACAACAGCGGTTGCGATGGAGCAAAGAGAAAATAAATAAACTTCCCATCCGTAAAACCAAATGGAGTGAATAATTAAATTAGTAAGCGCGCCGCACAAAACTCCGGCGAATAATCCGTTTATCAGAGTGACGGCGATAGTCAATATCGTATCCAGATATAGCGGAAGCCCAATCCCTTTAGAAAAAGTACAAATACCGATATTTAAAATCGCTCCGCAGAGACTTATAATAATAATTGTTATCATCTTGCGCATAATTATTTATATCAGCTTCATCTTTTCCGCATGGTTCAAGAATCATTTAACAATATCGAGAAACATTCAAAAACCAAAAACGCTTCGTTAGTCGCAAGAAAAAATCAAAACGGAAATATTTTGCTTTGTATATCCGACGAAGGAGCGGGGCTTAAAAAAGAAATGGGATTTGAAGGACTTGGAATGAGAAGCATCAGGCAGAGAGCCGCGATTATCGGAGCTAAAATTGATTTTATAAGCGAGAGCGATAACGGTTTAATGGTAAGAATTGAAATTACTCCACATAACAACGGAGATTAAATTGGATAAAATACACGATATTTTTATTATCGAAGATCATCCTGCGGTGCAGGAAGGCTTGATTTCTTATTTTGAAAAGAGCTGCGGATGGCGCGTAACAGGAACTGCGTCCGGTCTTGAAAACGCAAAAGAAAAATTAACGCAGACCGCGGCGGATATATTGCTGCTTGATATTGAGCTGGAAGATGGACTTGGTTTAAATCTTATCCCGTGGCTTAAACAGCAGGTGTCGGAGAAAAAAGCATCCGCCTTGCCTGTTATAGCTGTTTACACGGCTTATGATGATTTTGTGCATGTAAGCGCGGCACTAAGCAAAGACGTGCAGGTTTATATGTGCAAACGCCGCAGCTTGAGCGAACTGGAGCAGGCTCTTTTAAAAGCTCTGAACGGCGAAAAATATATTGATGATACAGTTCAAATGAGATTAGAATATATTACGGATGTTACCAGCGCTCTTACAAAGCGAGAAAAAGAAATTTTTTCGCTTGTAAAGAGCGGATTATCAAATAAAAAAATCGCTGTTTATCTTGGCATAAACGTCCGCACAGTAGAAAATATTCTAAGCTGTATATACGATAAAACAGGCGTTCATTCACGCACCGAATTACTGGAATTGTAAAACATCTCCTGTTTTAAAAATAAAATCATTATTAATAATATTTTTTCATTTTTTTGCAAGTAATCGCATATAAAAATGTCTGATATTACAAAAACCGTGCGTAACTACTCATGACAAATAAAATTTTTTAGTTAAAATTTAATTAGTGCTCTCGTTGAGAGCGATAATCTAAACCGGTTTTAAACCGAAAAGGAAAAGAAAATGAAAAAGATGCTGATTCTTGGAATGACAGTTTTAATTCTGTCATTGGCGGTTGCAGGCTGCAACAAAGACCCGGATTTTAACGGAACTTGGACTAAAGACGGCGGCATTGAAGTTGTAATAAACGGCTCGTCTTTTAAGAGTTCTCAGAATAGTGTTCCCGCAAGTGAAGGAACATTCAGTTATGATACCAAAGATGAAAAAGCTACTTTTAATGTAACAAAAGCTAATACGGGAGGCGGACTTGCTTCAGTTGATTTTACGATTTCCGCGTCTTATAAATTTTCTGATGACGACACTTTTGTATTATCAGGCGCTTCAGCATCAAATTCTGCATTCAACTCGGCAGCCGCCGCTATGAATGGAACTTACAAAAGAAAATAAAAAACTTAAACGGCAGCAGCTAACATATCAGCTGCTGCTGTTTTTTAATCTTCTTGTAATACTTTCGATTAACGTTCTGTCAAGACCGGTATCGTGCTCTAAGATTTTTTCAAAAACAGAAGGAGGCAAAGCAAGCGCCGAGACGTCTGTTTTTGCCGTTGCTGTTGCGCTTCTGTTTTCAGAAAGCAGATAGCCGATTTCGCCGAAGATTGAACCCGGTTTGTACTCGATTATGCCGCTGACAGTATCATTTGATAATTTAGAAATTGCTTCTACCTCGCCGTCTAACAAATAAAAAACATCTTTTCCTGTATCATTTTGTTGAAATAATATTTCGCCTTTTTTATAAGTGCGCAGGTATTTTTTAAATTTTCCTTCTTCCGGAGAAAATAATTTATTTATTAAATTTATATGAGTATTCTCCGCCGCTTTTTTAACGTTTTGTCTTAGTTTTGTAAAGAGCAATACGTCAAAGGAATCAATAACAAACGCGAATTGCGCTCCCGCGAAGAAAAAAATGAAAACGAAGTAGACATTAATAAGCATAAAAATCAGGTTCCCTAGCGCGCCGTAAAGAAGATTATAATTAATATGATTCATAATATACCTAATCAAAAAAATAATTATTCCATAGCTGATAACGCAAAATAGCGCTCCTTTAAAAGCTGAAAATTTTTTCGGACGATTTACCGGCGTAAAGATATACATTAAAAATGAGATTAACCCTAACATTAAAATCGGATAAACATTAGTAATTACATTTATAATAAAAAAAAGGGTTTTCGGGTTTTTCGCGCTTTTACTGAACATTTGATAAAGAAATAACGCCGGCTGGGAACCGAAAACAATTATTACTACAAACAATAGAACAGCAGTTTCTACAGCTATTGTTATTAACGCGTCTTTTAAGGGATTTCTTGTTTTCGTTCCTTTGAATATAACTTTTAGACCTCTTTGCATGGAAAGAGCAAGAATTCTGCTTGCCCAGAAAATACATAATACCGAAATAATTCCGGAAATGCCGGGTTTAGAAATGCTTAAAAAATTTCCTGCAAGCCATTGTTCATCAATTACTACATCAAGAAAGGAAATATTTTTAAATAAAGAGGCTACCGTTTCAGGAGCCGCTAATGAGGAAGCGGCGGATTGAAAAGCCGTAAGTATAAAAAAAGTAATTAACAAAAACATCGGCGTCACAGAAAGTAAAAATCCGTAAGCGCCCGCCGCTGAATGATTAGCAAGTCCGTTCTCGCTAAACAACTGAAACGTAATAAATAAACGTTGTGTAAAAGTTCTGGCTGTGATTTTTAATTTAATTAAAAATTTCTTCACTCCTAATTCCTCGCTAATAACTACTCGTTAAACAACACGCTGTCAATGCTTTTTTTTCCGGTTAACGCCATAATGAGCCTGTCTAATCCAAGAGCGACACCGCTGCATTTCGGAAAATTATTTTCAAAGATTTTATAATAATCACGATCAACTTTATGTTTTACAACAGCGGTTTTCTCTTTTTCGGCTTCCTCGTGTATAAAAAATTCTTTTACTTTTAAAGGATCGGTTTCTTCCGAATAACAATTTGCAAGTTCAACACCGTTGTAATACAATTCCCATCTTTCAAAAGTTCCCTGTTTTGTATTCACTAATCCCTTACCGCTGACATCTGATCCCTTCTTCGCAAGACACGGAACAAACGCAGGGTAATCAATCAACGCTACAGGTTTATCGCTCTTTAAACGAGGCTCTACAGCATGGATAAAAATTAAATCGTAAATTTGAGAAACAGTCATCCCTTGCATCGGCTCAAGACCGAGTTTTTGCGCTTCCTTGATCATCGCGTCCGCTCCTTTTTCGGCAGCCTCAAATAAATCAAATCCCGCGTATTTTAAAAAAGCGTCCGCAACAGTGATTTTTTCAAACGGTAAGAAATTTTTCGCATTTTTTTCTTTAACTACACATTCCGCATTAGTAATTAGTAATTTAAACAGTTTTTCTGTTAACGTTAGCGAGTCCATGTAATCAGCGTCCATCGTGTAATACTCCAGCATAGTAAATTCATTCGAATGAAGATGACCGCATTGCTCGCCGTTACGAAAACATTTGCAAATCTGAAAAACATTAACGCGGTTCTTCGCGATAAATTTTTTCATCCATATTTCAGGCGAGGGAATTAAATATAAATTTTGTTTTTCTTTTCTGCTTCCCGCGGGAAAAAGTTTTTCAGTCTGAAAAACTTCAAGGCAGGATTCAGGAATTAAATCCGGCGAGAGCAGGGGAGTATCTAATTCAAGATACCCAAGCGTGTCAAAATAAGCACGAACGCTTTTTATAATTGCCGCTCTTTCTTTTAGTATTTCAAGATTCAAAAATTTTTTCCTTAATAAATTGAAAACTCTTCATTTGTCATACCACATTCGTCATTCCACATTCGTCATTCCACATTCTTCATTTCTAATTCCTCATTCCTAATTCTTAATTCCAAATTTTTCGACAGCTTCTTTCCATTTTCTGCCGCGATCAAATTCATTTAAAAACATTCCGAAGCTCGCGCAGCCGGGCGATAAAGCGACTGAGTCTCCGTTTTTCGCTTTGTCAAAGGCGCAGCGGACAGCGGCTTCTAATTCATTAAATGGTCCTGAAAATTCTATGTTGTGTTTGATTAAAAGAGAAGCGAGTTTTTCGCTGCCGCTGCCTGCAAGAAGGATTATTTCTTTTGCTTTTTTTAAGACCAGAGCAAGAGGCGCAAAATCGAGGTTTTTGTCGGTGCCGCCTGTAACAATGACTAAAGGCGCTTTTTCTGTCAGAGCTTCGACGCACGCGGCGGCGGCTTCGGGGATTGTGGCGGCGCTGTCATTGTAATATTTTATTCCGTTTGCTGTATGGAAATGTTCAATGCGGTGCTCGATTCCCGGAAATGCCGACAGAGCGCCGCAGATAGTTTCCGCTTTAACGCCGAGCGCGTATGCAGCTAACGCCGCGCCTAACATATTAATTTTTTGATGACCGCCGGGCGTAAGAAGCCGGCGCGGAACCAGTTCAACAATTTCTTCGCTGATTGTATCCCAGTTGTAAAAACGCGCGAAACCGGTTCCGCCGGAATCGATCCAGCCGCCGCTTTGTCCTTCAGCTAACGGCGTGTGATTTTTTTTATCGTGCCGCCATGTAACAGGGCAGCCTTTAGTTTCGGAAAGAAAACTTTTTCCCCAGCTGTCATCTCCGGCTGCTGTCACGCAGGATTCATCCTGACCTCTGTAAATATTTTTTTTATCATCGACATATTCTTCCATTGACGCATAACGGTCAAGATGATCATGCATTATCGGAGTAATAACCGCGGCTGCGGGTTTAAGCAGTCTGCTTCCGTCAGCGTTTAAATTATTTTTAATGTCACCTAACTGGAAACTGGAAAGCTCTAAAACCACATCATCATCTTTTGTTAGATCATTTAAAAATGTTAAAGGAGAGACAGTGATATTTCCGCCGAGATAAGAGTTTCCTTTTTTTCTGTCTTTGGAAAGAATAAAATGAAGAGCCGACGCTGTCCCTGATTTTCCTTTGGTGCCTGTTACCGCAAAGAGGCGGGCAGGCGACTCTGAAAGAAAAAGCGAAAGATCAGTCTCGATTTTTTTTGAAACTTTTAAGAACGGAGAGTCCGGTCTTACGCCGGGATTTTTTATCACTACATCCGCTTTTTGAAAATCCTCAATTTGATGTTTGCCTAATACATAACGAACCGGAGCGCATTTTTGATCATGACAAAATTTGTTTAACTGTTCAATAGACGGATTTAAAACTTTCTCATCTCTTAAATCTGTTACCGTTACTTCCGCTCCGCGCTTTAGCAGAAAGCGAGCCGATTCAAGTCCGCCGCCGTTGAGCCCCAATCCCATAACTAACGCTTTTATTCCAGTATAATTCATGTTATGTTAATAAATACCATGCCGGTCATTATCTGTAAACAGGTAAAATATGCCACAAAATGAAATAACCAGTTCTTTGTCAATATTGAATGAAAAAGGTCAGCCGCAGAATTTCGGATGGGCTAAAAATTCTTTATACTTTTACGATCCCGCTCTCTCATATTCGCCCGGTTATAAATTTTCAGAATCAGATCGATACATTGTTTTTTCTCCGACTCATATTGTAGTGTTTGAAGTACGCGACGACGGCTGGTCGGGACAGGTGGGTGTTTCCGTAGTTTCGCTGCGCGATAAAAAACGCTCAACGCAAATTTTCAAATCGATGCTTCCGCTGGGCTCTTACGAACTGCCTGCAAGCAGCGTGTCAGGCTCAATGCGCTGGAATAAAAAAAAATCAAAGCTGGATTTTTTCTGCATGGAAAGCGGAGCGAGAATCCTCAAAGCCGATTTCCCGAAATTCGGAAGACACCGGAGCCTTCGCGGCGCTCTTGTTTTAAGCGAGTTTGATGATCCTCATTCGCTTTATACAAACCAGCCGTGGCGGGGGAAAAAAAACGCGTTCAGATTATCGCGCTGCTCTCCTTGTTTTTTTGCCGAAGGGATGATTCAGCTTGGCAGCACGGAAATTATTTTTAAACGGGGAAACGCGTGGGGTATTTTTGATTGGAATAGGGGAGTCCGCCCCAATGCCGATATCCGCTATTTAGCGGCAGCCTGCGGCATCTGCGGAGGAAAACTTTTAAGCATCTGCGCCGGATACAGCGGAGCTGATTTTTCTCAAGGAACTGAAAACGGTTTTTTTATTGACGGCAAGCTTTATAAACTCGATCAAGTTACTTTTCACATCCCCCTTTCAAACTGGCTTGCTCCGTGGCGTTTTACCAGCAATGACAACAAGCTGGAAATGACGTTTGTGCCGCATCAGGAAAGAATAGAGCGGCGAAGGTTGTTTTTATTTAACATAACGCGCCGTCAGGTTTTCGGTTTTTTCTCCGGAAAAATCAATATGGAAGACGGAACAGTTCTTGAATTTCATAATTTGACAGGTTTCGCTGAAAGAAATAAAACACAATTTTAATGATTTTTATTAATTATTTATAAAAATTGATAATTTACTGCTTCCCTTTTAAGTTCATATCTTATATAATATCTGTCAAGTAATTTAAGGGAGCAATTATGCACAAGATTTTCTATACATGGCGCTTTTACTCATTCGGGCGGGAACAGTATCAAGAGTGCATGAGTAATGTTATCAATAATAACCTCTTAACCCTTCGTTATGGAAATATAATTGTAACGATAGTCGCGGTGTTTTTTTCGTTATTTCCGGTAATGTTTGAACGTGATGATATTCAGTCGCTTTTTATTAAAATCGGCATTCGTCTGTGCTTCGCTCTTGCCGCTCTTTTAATGTCCTTTTACGCCAATTATCTTATGCAGCAGCTTAATATAAGCAAAAGAGTTATTTATATTTTTACCGCTTTCTTTTTCGCGAATATTATGCTGTTAGGCACTTACATTGACGTATGGTCAAATCCTAATACAATGGCGGCGATATATCCTTGTTTTTTAATCTGCGCTCTTTTGATGTTTATCAATCCGCCTCAGTTTAATTTAATTCTTACTATCAGCGCGGTAACTGTTTTTCTTGTTTCCGCTTTTATTTTTAAAGAACTAAACGATGCTGTGTTTTTTGTTTTTAATACGCTGGTCGCTGGCTCTTTAAGTTTGTTTTTCAGCTGGCACATAACAAAGCTCAGATTAGGTTTGGAAATAAGCGCGAACGATCTTGAGGAAGAACGCAATAAATATGTCGATCAAAGCATCACTGACGAATTGACTCAGCTTAGAAACCGCCGCGATTTTAACGCGACTTTCCAGCGTTTTTTATCAAACTACAGAACTTCCGACGAATGGCTTTGCGTCGCTCTTGCGGATATCGACTTTTTCAAATTTTATAATGATCATTACGGACATCCTCAGGGTGATGAATGTCTGCGTAAGATCGGAGCCGCGCTTAATTCTCTTGCAAGTATCGGCGTTTACGCGGCAAGAGTCGGCGGAGAAGAATTCGCTCTGTTATGGTTCGAAAAAGATCCAAGCCATGTTGATAAAATTATTAATCAATGGACAAGCTCGATAAGAGAATGTAAGATCGAGCATGAAAAATCCAAGGTTAATAAATATGTAACAATGAGTATCGGTGTTTTCATTGTAAAGTGCGGAACTCATGCCGATACTCAATTTTGTTATGATCAGGCTGATAAAGCGCTGTACTCCGCGAAAAGCTCCGGACGCAATTGCGCGGTTATAACAGGCGACGAAATTAAACAATATAAGATAGCTCCGAAAGACGAGTAATTTTCCAATGAACATGGAAGCGATGATTCTCGGATGCGGCGGCATGATGCCGCTTCCGAACAGACATTTAACTTCGGTTCTGCTGCGGCGGGAAGGGGAGCTGTTCCTGTTTGACTGCGGAGAGGGAACTCAAGTATCGCTGCGGCGTCTCAACCTGCGATGGAAAAAAATCTCTGTAATTTTTATCAGTCATACGCACGCGGATCATGTAACAGGCATCCCCGGGCTTTTAATGCTTTCATCGCAGGTAGACAGAGACGATCCTCTTTACATCATCGGACCTCCCCGCATCGCCGAGTACATCGAAGCAAACCGCCGCGTTCTTGATATGTATATCAATTACGAAATTATCGTGCAGGAGATCACAGCTCCGGGAATTGTTTATAAAGGCGACGGTTTTCATGTGCGCTGTTTTCCTCTGTCTCATACGAAACCATGTTACGGCTACACTCTGGAAGAAGATATGCGTCCGGGAGAATTTCATCCGCAAAAAGCGAAAGAGCTTAATATCCCCATGGGAAAATTATGGGGTAAGCTGCAAAAAGGCGAGACAATTAAAACTGATGACGCAAGAGTAATCACTCCCGATCAAGTTGTCGGCGCTCCCAGGCAGGGAAGAAAATTTTCTTTTGTGACCGACACTCTCGCTCTTCCTGAAATTTCCACTCATGTGATCGGCTCTGATCTTTTTATCTGCGAAGGAATGTTCAGTAAGGATTTGGCTGAGGACGCTCATTCGAAAAAACACATGACCGCCGAAGAAGCGGCAAAAATCGCAGCAGCCTCTTCGGGAATAAAAAAACTCGCTCTTATTCATTATAGTCCGCGCTACACAGAGTACGAATTAAAACAAGTTATTAAAGAAGCGCAGGCAGTTTTTCCCGATACAGTTCTCACCCGCGACCGCATGATTTTCCCGATTGAATATGTAGATTAATTTAAATATAATGAGGAATGAGGAGTGGGGAATGATGAATGTAAAAAATTCCTCATTCTTCATTCTTATTTTTTAAGGAGTGAAAACATCATGAATGTTCAAACGCCTAAGATTGAAGTGAAAAATCTTTCTAAAAGTTACGGCAGTGTTAACGCTGTTACGGATGTTTCGTTTTCTGTCGGCGATCAGCAGGTGCTGGGTTTTTTAGGTCCTAACGGAGCCGGCAAAACTTCTATCATGAAAATTTTAACGGGTTTTCATTTTCCCTCTGACGGCACGGCGATGATTGACGGTATTTCTGTCGAAGATAATCCGCTGGAAACAAAAAAGAAAATCGGTTATCTGCCGGAAAATGTTCCGCTCTACGGCGATCTGACTGTCGATGAATATCTTGAGTTCGCGGCAGAAGCCCGGTTTATTCCCAAAAACGAACGAAGCAAAGCAATTAACGCAAGTCTTGAAGCGTGCGCTCTTACTCCCTATAGAAGCCGAAAAATTGAAACGCTCTCCAAAGGTTATAGACAGCGCACAGGATTAGCTCAGGCGATTTTGCATGACCCGCCGATTTTAATTCTTGATGAACCGACAACTGGTCTTGATCCTAACCAAATTATAGAAATACGCTCTTTAATTAAAGAGCTCGGCAAACGCAAAACAGTAATTCTCTCCACGCACATTCTGCAGGAAGTTGAAGCGATCTGCAATCAAGTTCTTATTATTAATGAGGGACGTATCGCGGCGCAGGGACGCCCTGAAGAAATCGCAGGCTCGATGAAAGGCGGCGACACATGGGAATTGCTCCTTAAAACTTCCGGCGCAGACGCCGGCGCTGTAAAAGAAAAACTTTTAAAGCTTGACGGCATTTCAAATACCACAGCCGAAATTGCAGATAACGGTATTTTGCGCGTAACATTTTTCGCCGCCGCGGTACAGAACGAAAGCAGCGCAGGCGAAAGAATTTTTGACTGGGCTGTCGGACAAAATTTTAAACTGCTCGAAATGAACCGCAGAAAAATAAGCATAGAAGATATCTTTGTAAAACTTACAAGAGAGGACGTTAAATGAAAAAATATTTTTTTAATTTAGAGCGGGCATTGATTCTTGCGCGTAAAGAAATTTTTCAATATTTAAACGCTCCTTCCTTTTACGGAGCCGCTGTTTTCTTTCTTTTATTTACATCAGTGTGGCTTTTTTATTTTCAGCAGTATTTCGCGCAGGACATGGCTACAATGCGCGTTTACTTCGGCGTTTTCCCGATTGTTTATATTCTGGTAATTCCCGTGATAACGATGAAAAGCTGGGCAGAGGAAAGAAAAACAGGAACTGTGGAATTGCTTTTAACAATGCCGTTCACGGAATGGGATTTAGTTCTTGGAAAATTTTTGAGCGCGTTATGTGTTTTCAGCATTATTTTAGCCCTTACAATTCCGCTTCCTTTAACTCTTTTAAGCCTTGGAAACTTTGACGGCGGTTTAATTTTCTGTGAATACCTGGGCGCGTTTTTGCTTGGAGCTTCCGCGATTGCGCTTGGGTTATTACTGTCGTGTCTTTCAAAAAATCAAGCAAGCGCGTTCTTGGGAAGCGCTGTGGTTTTAATGATAGTAATGTTAATCGATGTAATAACAAAAAATATTGATCTGCCGCAGTGGTTAGCGCGCAGCATCAATTTTATTTCCCTTAATTTTCATTTTGAAAGTTTTTCCAAAGGATTGATTGATTCAAGAGACGCGGCGTTTTTTATTTTATCCGCGTTTTTATTTTTATTTATTAACACAAGAGTAATTCAATACAGGAAGTGGAGGTAATCATGACAAAAAAACAAGTTACAATAATTACCGTTCTTTCCGTTGCCGCGGTTATCCTCGCTCTTATGGTCAGCGGACGATTATGGTTCCGCCTCGATATGACAAAAAATAAAGCATATACAATTTCGCAGGTTTCCCGCAACCTTCACAGAGAAATCCCCGATCCGATAAATATTACTTATTATATTTCCGATAGATTAAAAACTTTAATTCCCGCTCCCGCGGAAATCGAAGACACCTTGAGAGAATACGCCGCTTTTTCCCGCGGAAAAATTCGCTTAACAGTCCGCGATCCTGTAAAAGCCGATCTAACAAAAATGATCGAAGAACTCGGTCTTCAGCCGCGGCAGGTGCAGAATATCGAAAAAGATCAAGCAAGTCTTGTAACTGTTTATTCCGGTATCGTGATCGAGTATCTTGATAAAATCGATACGCTTCCGTGGATTATTTCCAATGAAACGCTTGAATACGATCTAACTTCGAGAATCCGCTCGATGGTAAATGAAACAGAACGCCTTGTCGGAGTGATAATCGGAGACAGCTTCAGGCAGTGGAAAGAAGATTTCAGCTATTTGGAAATGACGCTGCGCAACGCGGGATTTAAAATCCGCCTGATTCTTTCAGGAGAAGCTATACCCGATAATCTTCCGGCGCTTTTTGTTCTAGGAGGCGTTGAGGAAATGGATGAATGGTCTTTATACAGAATTGACCGCTACATTCAAACAGGCGGAAAAGTTTTATTCGCCGTTAAAGGAATTTATGTTGATACTATTTACGGTACGATAAACGCAAGAAATCAAAATGATCTTGGACTCCTTGAAATGATCGCTTCCTACGGCGTAACAATCAGACAGGAGCTCGCTCTTGACAGAAACGCGCTTACAATTCAATTTCAAACAAGATCGCAGTCCGGAGGGATGAGTTACAGGATTGCGCGTTATCCGCTGTGGATCGGCGTTTTAGGATCGAACGGTAACATGAATCATCCCGTCAGCGCCGGTTTTTCAGGCGTTGATCTTTACTGGGCAAGCCCGCTGGAGATTCATCCAATGCAAAATATCGAGGCTATGCCTCTTTTTACAAGCACTCCGGAAGCATGGGCAATGAGAGAACAGCTTAACACAAGCCCCGAAGTTCCTTACATGCTGGAAATGGAAGCGCCGGATACGAGAGGCGAAAAAATCCTCGGCGCGTCGCTGAGCGGTATTTTCCCGAGTTTCTTTAAAGATGCGCCTAAGCCGATGCGCGAAGGCTCCGATGAAGAACTGCCTGATATGCCGCAAAACGCTTCCTTTTCGCGCATTATTGTCGTAGGCGATACCGATTTTTCCACAAATATGATAAACGCTACGCAAAATATTTCGCGCGGAGAGACGCACAATCTTGATTTTATTCTTCGCGTAACGGACTGGCTTGTCAACGATGATGATATTATCAGTATTAAAGCCAAGCAGCCGCATATCGGACGTTTTGATAAAATTTCCGATCCTGCGCGCAGATCGTCAGCGATGGGATTTTCTCAGGTTTTTAATGTTGTAATAATTCCGTTATTTGTAATAATCGCAGGACTTTTACTCGCTTTCAGGCGGAAAAAAATTATACGCAATGAAGCGCAGCTTCTCACACATAACGCAGGAGATTCAAATGACGTATAAAAAACATTTAATTTGTCTTGTATCGGTAATCGGCGTTTTATTAAGTTTATATATCGGAAGTTTTATCTTCAATTATGATATGGGTAATAAACGCTCTTCGTCATATTCATGGCTAGATTCCAAAGCGGCGGAAAAAATCACAAAGATAACAATGAGCGCCGAAGATCAAGAGCCGTTTGAACTTTACAAAAAAGAAGGTAAATGGTTTACATTAACAAACAACTACGAGTATCCTGTGCGTTCATCCCGCGTGGATGATTTCTTAAGTTTCTTAGTAAAACGCTCATCGTGGATCATGCGTTCTTCTTCGGCTTCATCTCATGAGCGCTTCGGGCTTGGCGAGAATGCCTCAAGAATAACTATTTTCGGCGAGGCAGGCAGCATACTGGATATTTTGTTAGGTGACGATGATATCATGGGACGCGAAGCGTATTTCCGCAAAATCGGTCAGAATGAAGTGCGTCAGGGCGATAACAGCATTAAAACATTTTTAACTGATTCTGTTACAAGCTGGTATAATCTGCGCCTGATTCCCGAAAGCGAAAGCGGCAATATCGATATTAAAGATGTACAGCGTCTTACGGTGACAACAGAAAACGGAAATCAAGTTTTTACCCGTAGAAACAGAGGATGGGATATTGCCGGCATCAATGTAGAAAACCCCGATTACAGCGCAATAGAAACTTTTATCAGTTTTGTTCTGAATATGGAAGGTGAGGATTTTTCCGATCCCGGGCTCTCGGCGGAAATGGATTTTACAAAAAATCGCATAACAGTGGAATTAGGAAACGCGAAAATAATAAACATCGGCATAACAAATCCTAATGAAATTAACAAACGTTTTGCGCAAGCCGGTAACGGTAATTACACTTATGTTATTCCTTTGTGGGTTTCTGTGCGCATATTCAGGACTGCCGAAAGTTTTGAGATAAAAGCCGATTAATAAATTTTAATTATGATTGCGCACAAACTCTCTATATTTCTCAGGGTCGCTCTTAAAGGCGATTATAGATGTCTTTGAGCTTCTGGCTTTTTTAAGCGCCTCTCCCGCTTCCAGTAGAATTCTTCCCGAATTAAGTAGTCTTCCTGAGCGCGATGATATGCCTATGTTAAAAACTCTTTGTTCTTCCTGCGAAATTTTTTCTATTATCCGCTGATAAAAATTTTCTGATTTTGTAATCGCCGTATCTAGACCTGTGCCGGGGAGAATTACGCATACGCCGTATTCACCGTATTCAAAAACTAAATCTCTTGATGTAAAGAAAGAAACAGCTTCCTTCGCCGCTTTTTTATAAAGTTCGTCTGAGATTCTCGGGAAATCCATTAAAATAAGAGCAAGGTCTTTTTCCGATGAAGAGCAGCGGTGAAGTTCGGAATCGAGTCTGTCGCTTATGTAATCTTCCCAGCCTATGCCGCTGCGCGGTGAATAAAGACCTTTTGGTCCTCGTTCCGCCGCATCCTGTTCTTCTAAATCCGATTGAGTTTCATTTTTCCGCTGCGGTGTTTTTCCCTCAATCATTTTTCCTTTAGGTTTTAATGACAAGTAATGAAACAAGATTGTAAAAAACGCGAGGGTAAAACCAATTAAAATAATTATCAGAGTTTCTTTTAATATTTTATTTAAGTCGCTGTAATCAAACGCGCTTGCCACGCCTCTAATATTTGCGTTGCGGATATTCGGAATATCCAGAGCTCTGTATAAATCCTGATTTGAGAAATTAAATTTATTTTTGAATCTTGGAGAGTTATTAACCCACGCGATCGCGTGATCTGTTTTTTTCTCGAAAGCGTATCCGATATCCGCGCTTGTAATAATCAACGCTTCGATAGTTTCGGTAGACGCAAGAGTCTCATTTATGGTTTTTATAAATTTGTCATCAAGGAAACTTTGTCTGCCGACATTATACGCGCGATCGGCTGCCCATGAAAATTCCCTCTGCGCTGTTTCTTTGCGTTGATCGATGTTTAAATAAATTCTGACCGCTCCTTGTATCAGCGCGAAAGCGTAAATAACGATGCAAACAGCGGCTATTACAGAGCCGATGACTGCCTTATTCTTAGAATTGTCATTAATTGACTGTTGGTCTCTTTGTATTTCCATATATTTATTTCTCTGATATAATTATCGGTACTATTATATATGCAGATAAGAGATTATTCACTGCCCGCGGGGTGGTTTCCGCGCGAAAAAGCGGATGTCGGCGCTTTTTTATCGGAATTTGATATATCTGACAGAAAAAAAACCGCGTCTGCCGCGATCGCTCCGCATGCCGGATGGTATTATTCGGGACGAACTGCCGCGCTTGCCGTCTCTTCGCTGAGTCCCAATGCTCAAACAATTGTTGTTATCGGCGGACATTTGCAAAGCGGTTCCCCGCCTCTCTTTGCTATGGAAGACGCCGTTAAAACTCCCTTCGGCGCGATGGAGATTGATTTGGATCTTCGTTCAATGCTTGTTAATAAACTAAGCGGCAAAGAAGACCGTTACCGCGATAATACTGTTGAGGTGCTGCTTCCTATGGTTCATTATTTTTTTCCGGATGCGAAATTGATATGGATGCGTCTTGGCGAAGATATCGATTCATTTGAAAAAGGAAAAATAATTTCTCAAACCGCGGCGCAGTTAAACATCAATATAAATGTTTTAGCTTCTACCGATTTAACTCATTACGGGGTAAATTACGGTTTTATGCCGAAAGGCAGCGGTGAAAAAGCGCTTACATGGATGCGCGGCGTTAATGACGCGGCTTTTATTAAAGCAGTTGAATCCGGCAGCGCACAGGAGGTTTTATGCCGAGCCCAAAAAGACAGCTCATCTTGTTCCGCAGGCGCTGTTTTAGGCGCGATGGGTTATGCCGGGGCAGAAGGACTAAAACCGGCTCGTCTTTTGGAATATTCTACAAGCGCGGATGTCAACCCGGACGGCGGGATTCCTGACTCATTTGTGGGATATGCCGCTTTATCATTTGAAAAATAAACTTGAATACCGGTTTTTGATAGACTATAATTAAGATAAACGGCAGCATTGATTAATAACTGCCTCAAAAGGAGTTGAAAATGAGAAAAACCGTAAAAATCTTTACATTATTCTTGATTCTCTGCGTAATATTTGTATATTCTGCCGCCGCGCAAGAAGTAACTAAAGCTGATTTACAAGGAATTTATATTGAGCATCTCCATAAGGAAGGCTATCTGCCTACAATTGATGATGACGGCGATATTCACTTTAAAGTATCAGGCGATAATTATTTTATAATTATTAATGAGGACGATCTTCAATTTTTTCAAGTTTACATGGGTTTCCGGCTCAACGATATTTCTGTGGAGGACGCTTTGAACGCCGCGAATATCTCTAACAGACGCTCAAAAGTCGCCAAGGTCGCCATATCTTCGGACGGAAGCGTTGCATCGATAACAACAGAATTACTTTTAAATAATCCTTTGGATTTTGCGCCGGTATTTTCCAGAGCGCTTTCTCTCATGAGAAACGCAGAGAGAAATTTTATGCTGCAGTTTCAAAATTTTAAACCGGAAGCCGATGTCAGCCGCCCCGCTGTTGAAGCGCCTGCTGAAGAAAATCTTTGACACAGAGATCATCTTTTCAATACGCGGGCAATCTCTTCGGCGCATTTTCGTTTAACGTTCTCGATTAGCTCATTTTGTTTTAATTCCGGGTTTCTCTTTTTATAAAATGCGATATAAGGCAGTAAAGTAGTATAAATCACTTTTTGTTTTTCGTTTAAAACATCAAAATAAAATTCTTTTTGTCTTGCCTCGGGTAATTTTAAAATATCTTCTCTGTAATTTTTTAGAAATCCTTCACTGTTTTTGGAATCCCATTCTCCATTCCCTATTTCCAATTCCTCATTATTAATTTCATATTTATCATTCTTGATTAATCTAATCGGCGCTCCGAATCCCGGCGCGCTTATTACAACTGCTTTCATCATTGAGGATTTTTCTTCCAATTTTTTCCGGTAAAACCGCAGCGAGGATGTTTCTCGGTATCTTTGATTCGCCTCCTCTTCGCGGGGTAGAAACGGGCTGCGGTATAAAAACGCTGTCTCTTGCGATTCCAGGGGATAGAAGCGGTTTTGCTTTTTTGAAAAAAATGAATTAAGATATGTTCCTCTGGCGTAGGTTTTATTATCAACATAAGAAAAATCCGCGCCGAAAAGCGTTATATGCTCAGCATTTAAACTCTCGGCAAGACAGAGGCAGGTATATGTTACATTTCCGCCTGAAGTATCAAGAGATTGCAGCTTCTTACAGCAGCCGGAAAAATATTTTGCAAGAGGATGACCTCCGCAAAAAAAGAGCGGTGACTGAAATAATCCCGCAAGAAGAGGGGGACTTGCGATATCTAAAATAAGCGGAATATTTTTTAATTTGTTTCCTATAAAATGATAGTAACTGATGTGCTGGCAATCGATCGAAACAACAGCATCCGGCTCTATACCGTTATGCGAAAGAGCGCCCAGAGCCGTATCAGTGCTTATAATAAACGCGCCTTTGGATTTTAACTCTGCGAGCGTTTTTATCTGGCAGTCAAGAGAAGGTCCCGCGGCAACTATCGCCGCTTCTTTTATTCGCGCCGAAGGGTTTAATACCCCGCCCCCTGCGGTGTTTTCTAAAGCATTGATTTTTTTATCCGGCTGTTGATTATTTGTTTTAATATATTTTATATTGCGTATAATGTTGGAAAACCATCTTTTCCCAAAATGAGCTTGAACTGAATAATCGGCTGTGATTATTTCTATCGCTTCCTGTATTGCCGTGATTGTCTTATCAAAATTTTCTTTGTCTTTTTCTATTCTGGTTCTAAGCGGAATTGTTTTTAAACTTTTATAAAGAGCAGGTTTAAAATTTTCAATTAAAAAGTTTTTAATTTCTTGCTCGTCCGGATCGACAAGTAGAGTAAAATGTTTGTTTTTTGTTAGTTTCGCGTAACTAATATTAGCGAATAATTGAGTAATACTGTCTTTGTCAAAGTCGATAACAAGAACGCGCGCATTTGCCGATTCAAGAGCCGCTTCGGCGGCGAATCCTCCGCCAAGCCCCAGAAAGATGATAAAATCTTCGCCGCAAATGCCGGAAATAAGACGCTGCGCCTCTTTCTTAGGATCGATCATTGAGTGAAGACTTTGGTTTCCTTCCTGCAACTTAAAAAGAGGCACTGTTTCGCCTGTTTTTGATTTTTCAAAGACATAATTTATTTTATTCATAAGATTTGAATCCGTTACGCGGCATTTCTTTTAATGATGTTTCCAGTTCCCGTACTGTAATATTTTTATTTCCGGGAAAGAGAAGCAAGCTTAACTCGCGTTTTAAATCATCTGAGTATCGCTTGTCTTTTAAAGCGTTAAGGAGAGCGTTAATTACTTTTTCGCGCGATACCTGCGGATCGTTTTTATAATTTTCTGTTTTAAAATAACTTTTTATATCTTTTCGCGCGCCTTTATTAGATAATAATAATTTTTCCCCGTCTTCAAAAATGTCAGCGCCGCTTTTTAATGAAAATATTTTTCTTTGATTAATAGGATTTTGATTAGCTGCGCTTTTATCATAAGCAAGATAAGTTTTAAACCATGACGCGTATATATCCAAGCTGCCGCCTTGACGAATCAAAAAAGAGCGGTTAAATGCTTGCGAGTATAAAGGAGAGAAACGATTTTCTTTTTCTATAAAAAGATTGTCAAAATTATAAGGTTTTACATGAGTTCTTATATCATTAACCGATAAATCCATCCCGGCAAGGAATATATTGCCGCTTGATAAAATAATTGCAAGCTCAATAGCGGTGGCTGTTACTGTTCCTCTTTGTCCTATTATAATGGACGGCAATTTTAATTCATGCAAAATTATACTCTGCCAGAAACTGCCGTCGTTAATTATTAATTTCGGCAGTTTAAAAGATTGAGAGGGCAGAGCGGCGCAAAGATTCACGGCAAGAGGAACAATTTCGCATCTATACAAGTGCCGAAGCGCCCATGAGCCGCCGTCAGCGGCGATTATAAAATCCGGTTTTATACCGTTATGCTTCAGCGCCGAAGCGGAAGAAGAAGCGGCGATTATCAGGCAAAAATCCTGCGATTTTTTTATAACAGGGACAGCGTCTTGTAAACTTGGACCGGAGCCTGTAATAATAACAGGAATCGATGATTCTTTGTAAAGAACAGTATTATTTATATTACAGATATTTTTAAAGAAATTGTTTACCCATCTTTTCCCGAACGCGGCTGTTGTTCTTTCCGCTGCGTCCGCGCGTTTTAAATATTTTACAACAATAGAAAGAAGTTTTACATATGATTCTTTGTAGAAATTGAGCGAAGGACGCCACTCTATTATTTGAATGTTTTTAATATCCGTTAAATGTTCATCAAGAAATTTTTCTATTTCGATATTATCCGCGCTGCAAAGCGAAGATACTCCCGGATGCCGCGGAAATTTTTCGATATGAAGCGCGATGATTTTTGATGTTTTAAATTTTTCCTGTAATACGGGAATGATATATCCCATACCGGGTTCAATTAAAATAAAGTTTTTTTTATTTTGTAAATTAAGAGAATCAATATAACGCGCAGCCTCAGCCTGCGGATTGTAACGCGAATGAAGCTGCGTGCCGGAAACGTCAGCGATTATACCAGCCCTAAATCTTTAAATAATTTTTTGTATGAATCAAAATAATCGGATCTTGCGAACTCTTCTATTTTTTCCTCGGGCAGTGATTCCAAAAGCTGATCCATGTAACTAAGAATATTTCTTAGTTCGGATTTTAATTCTGAAGGAATCTGAACATTGTTTCCTCTTCCCGATGCTAAAGCCGCGGGTGCCGTTTGAGCAGGCGCGGGTGAAGCAGCAGGAGCCGCTGGCGCTGAAGGTGCTGCGGGAGCTGCTTGCGGTGCAAGGGGTGCTGCGGGAGCTGAAACCGCCGCAGGCGCTGTTTGAATATATACAGGAGCCGTAACTTGTACAGGCGCTGCGCTTTGAACCGGCGCAGGTTTTGCGGGAACAGGCGTGTCCTCCAAATCCGCTTCCATGTCATCAAGAGTTTCAATATCGAAATCAGATTCGTCAATGGAAGGCTCTGAAATTTCATCGATTATGTTGTCGGCGGAAAGATCAACCTCATCAATGACCGCGTCAGAAAGATCGATATCTTCATCCTCAAGATAGGAAAAATTGTCCGGCGCGTCTGTGACAGGAACAACGCCTTCTTCGCGCAAAGCGTTTAATTCTTCAGAGTCATCCAGCTCAGGAATTTCGTCTAACGCTTCGTTTTTTAAAGTATCCGGCGCTTCTTCATTTAAATCGAGATTTAAATCATCGCTGTCTATATCTATAAAATCATCAAAATCATCGGCGGCAGGTTCTTCTGTTATTGATGCATCTGCTGATACTGAGTCATCTAATGCGGCATCATCAGCGGCGGGCGCTTCGATTGTTATGTCGTCAGCGGATGAAATATCAATGTCAATATCGATATCATCGTCAGCTAGAAGTGTATCGTCATCGGAGATATTGACGGAGTCATCGCTGATTGCATCGGCAGCAATATCAAAGTCATCGGCTTCTTCTTCAATCGCGATGTCTGATGCGGTGTCGATATCGATGTCATTTGCAGCCGGTTCGTCAATTGCTGCGGAATCATCTGCAGATGAACCTGAGATATCGATATCAATGTCGATGTCATCGTCCGCGAGGAATGTATCATCATCAGTAATATTAACAGAGTCATCGCTGATTGCATCGGCAACAATATCCGAATCATCGGCTTCTTCTTCAATCGCGATGTCCGCTGCAGTGTCGATATCGATGTCGATACTATCGTCTGCGAGAAATGAACTGTCATCTGTGATACTAATTGAGTCATCGGCGGCAGGCTCATCAATTACTGCAGATTCATCTAACGCAACATCGTCTAACGCAACATCGTCTAACGCAACATCATCTAACGCAACATCGTCTAACGCGATGTCGTCGGTTGAAATATCATCAAAAGATACTTCATCTGCTGACGAATCTGAGATGTCGTCTAACGCGATGTTATCTGTTGTGTCAGCGGTAATGTCGATGTCATTGGCAGCCGGTTCGTCAATTGCCGCAGATTCATCTGCTGCCGCAGATTCATCTGCGGATGAATCTGAGATATCGAAATCAATATCGATATCATCGTCCGCTAGAAGTGTATCATCATCAGAAATATTAACAGAGTCATCGCTGATTGCATCGGCAACAATATCCGAGTCATCGGCGGCGGGTTCTTCTTCAATCGCGATGTCCGCTGCGGTGTCGATATCAATGTCGATGTCGATACTGTCGTCTGCGAGAAACGAAGTATCATCTGTGATGCTAATTGAATCATCGGCGGCAGGTTCATCAATACCGATGTCATCCGCTGATGAATCTGAGATGTCGTCTAACGAGATGTCGTCTAACGCAACATCATCTAACGCAATATCGTCTAACGCGATATTATCTGATGCGTCGATATCAATGTCTATGTTTACGGATTCGTCTTCCGGTGCGAAATCGCTCTCCGGGTTTTCTTCTGTGCCGGATTCTTCGGTAAAATCGGCGGAGTTAAGGATGTTGTTTAGTTCATCGCCTGTAAGCGCGATTGCTTCATCGTCGTCATCGTCTTCGTCAATAAAACTTTCTGATTTGCCTTCTTCTACGGCGATGTTTTCGCCGGAACCGAGAATGTTGTCTAATTCATCGCCTGTAAGGGCGATTTTTTCATCATCTTCCTGCGTGAAAAATCCGCTTGCCTCTGATGGTTTTTCTTCTTTGTGCGCGGCGCCGGAGCGGACGTTTGCGAATTCTTTTTTTAAATCGGTTAATTCGTTTCTGATTGATGAAAGTTCATTTGCGATTTGCTGAAGCAGATGAGAAGAAAGTTCGTTGCTGACAGGAGCGGCTGCGTTAAGATTGCTTTGCAGACTGTCTATGTTATTTTCTATTGATTTTACTGTAGGTATATCAAAATCACTGTTTATATCATCAACAGCGGAGATATCGTCATTGATCGAAATATCATCATCGAGGTTAAGATCATCAAGACCGTCAATAATTATTTCATCGACAGCAGACTCATCGCTTGCCGCATCCTCGCTGACAGGTTCATCTTCCGCTGCCGGTTCGTCATTGATAACTTCTTCATCATCAAGATCAAAATCGTCAATAATTAATTCATCCTCGGATTCGATGTTTAAATCTTCGCCCGCCGGTTCGTCATCATCAAGATTAAAATCGTCGATTGATAAATCATCATTGGAAGCGTCTTCGATGGCAGAATCTTCGATATCGTCAAAATTTATATCATCAATTTCTGTTGATTCACTTTCTTCGTTTGAAATCACGCCTAAACCGACGGAATCATCTTCTTGAGCGCCTGAACTATCTACTTCGCTAATATCAATATTATCATCCGGAAATTCGATGTCATTTAATTTTTCATTTTTTTGGGTTTCTGACGCGTCGTTTAAATCAAAAATTGCGTCATCAAAGGTCATTGATTCATCACTTTCTGCGGATACATCAAGGGCTGCTTCTGAACTGCTGTCATCGGAAAGAATTTGCGGTTCACTTTTTATCCAAACGCCATACTCATCAAGCTCGTCTGCTGAACCAACACTTGCTCTGTCCGAGTATATCGACGGTTTTTTATTATTTGCCATGAATCACTCCATAAATTAACATTAATGTTAATTATCGGTAATTTCCCCTTTTTTCAATAGTTTGTATCTATAATATATGTTAGCATATGGCATGCTTGTTGTCAATCCATAAAGATTTTTATAAAAATAACCGTTAATCGTAACATGATACCGCGTTTTCGCTTAAAAAATTTCACGCAGCCGGCTCTGCAAAGATGAGGTTATAATGAGAGTAACCAAGTACCTCGTTGGGATATGGATCGCAGTTGTTGTTTACACGATTTTTTCGTTTTTAAGCGGTCCAAAAGGCATGTCGGCGTATAATTTTCTTCTAAATGAGAGAGAAATCCAAAAAGAATATATAAATGAGCTGAACATTCTGAATGAAGAGCTCGAAAAAACCAAAAACAGCCTTTTATTTGATCATGATACGATGCTTGTGGAGGCGCGTCAGCTTGGTTTCGGTCAAGAAGACGAGCGTTTTGTCAGAATTGTTGGGTTAGGTAATAAAAAAAGCATTCCATCAAGCTTTGGTCATGTTTATATCGCTCAAAAACCCGACTTTGTCTCCGATTTAAGCATCAAAATAGCTGCCTTAATCGCCGGAATCCTTGTTTTTGCGTTCTTGTTTATGCTGGAAACAATCGATAGGCGCACGCGTTAAATAATCATTAAGCATATTTAATGTAATTTGCTGCGGAATTCCCGTGAAATCTCGCGTTTTAGGTCTTTTTCCTTGATCGATGCGCGTTTATCGAAGGATTTTTTGCCTTTGCAAAGACCAATTTCGACTTTTACTCTGCCATTTTTAAAATAAAACGATAACGGAATAAGCGTGTAGCCTTTTTCCTCGACTTTTCTGTTGATGCGTTTGATTTCGTCTTTGTGAAGAAGCAGTTTTTTTCGTCTTTCGGGTTCGTGATTAAAAATCGATGAAAACGGGTTTGCGGCGACAATGAGTGAGCGCAGCCAGACTTCGCCGTTTATCACCTCCGCCCACGCGTCGGGGAACGAGATTTTTCCGTCACGGAATGATTTTACTTCGGTTCCCATGAGTTCAATGCCGCATTCGTAACTTTCGTCGATTGTATAATCATGACGCGCTTTTCTGTTCTGCGCGATTGTTTTTATGCTTTCGCTCATGACGCTACTCTTTTTGGGTGATAACTACGCGGAATGTAATATACGGCGATGATAATTCCGGCTGGAGAGAGGCTCCAGTTTCTTTCATAGAGGGTGAAGTTTTTCCGCGCACTAATTTTTCAGGAGAGCCGACCGCCGCTATCGCTTTTTTATCTGCTTTGATAAAAGGTAAATGAGCGTAAAAATCATCGCACCATTCCCAGCCGGCAGTTTTCATATTTTCGATAACAAGAGATGCGGCTTCCCACTCGTCATCGGAAGGAAGTCTTGCTTCCTGTCTTGCGTACAAAGCCGGCAGAGAGGCTGTCAGCCATTTACAAAAAGCGTCCGCGGCATACCATGTAATTCCTGTGATAACGTCCGGTCTGTGCGTTTCTAGCGGATTTATCGATATTTCTTCGGGGTAGTAGTCTTTTTTTTGTTCTCTGTATACGGGATTTTCATTTAAAAAATTTTCGAATAACGAAGGAGAGACAGGGTATTCGCTTATCAGAAAATTTTTATCGGATTGAATTTCCAAGAATGATATTCCTGCGATCTGAGTTCGTCTTTGGATAGTTACATTAGGGACAGTAATTTTTTTTACCGTGTTGTTTTTATACCAATTTGATTCTTCGATTTTTCCGGCTATTTCCGGCGGCAGCAGCCGGCTAAGCCAGTACGCGCTTTCAGGCGTCTGCGATAAAAAGAGGAGAGCGTCATTAAAAGAGCTTAAAAGCGCCGCAGGGGAAGGCGCGTTTCCGCCGCTGTCAAGAAGCGTTTTAGCGCGGAGCAAATCCTTAAGCGCGGCTTGTGTCGAAGTAAAACGGGAAGCGGCTTTAAGGATTTCCTGTAAATCGTCATTTTTATACGCGCCTGTTCTGTAAGCTCCGTCCGAAAGAACTAAAGGAATCTGCCACGAAGAAGTCGGCTCTCCCATAAATGTCCACTGTGCAAACTCGTTCGCGTAATGCGCGAACGCCGCCGCCGGATCGTTTGTTTCCAGTTTAAACTCAACCTTATATTTCTTCGGAGAAAAAAGAGAACCGAATACGCGTGATGGAATTTCGCAGACAGCGGAAACTTCCTCAAAACCCGGCATAACAGCCGTGATTGTGTGCGTTCCCTTTGGGATGATGATTTTGCTGCCTGCAAGACCCATGTAAATATCGTTAACTCTGACAGCCGCTCCCATCGGCTCAGTTTTTACTATCAACGCAGCTCTCGGGTTTCTCAGTCCCGGCATAATCAAGAATAAAAAGAAAATCAGCAATATTACAAACGAATAAATAATAGTGAGATACACCCCCGGGCGCATCCCCATGCAGGGTTTTAGTTTGACATTATCATCGTTGTTTTCGGTAAGCGCGGGTTTTTTTTGCATAAGGTATTATATGAATATTGAATTATTTACTCAAGCAAAAAAAGAGCCGCCCGAAATACATCGAACGGCCCATGCCCCTTGAGGCATATCGGAACTATAGTGATTTGGGAGGGGAACTATAATCCCGACATTTAATTTATCGGTATGTAGTGCTAGGTTTCTTAACAGCAAATATCGGCGGCTTTAAGGATTTTTCGCCGCACAGACCGCCTTTTATTCTTCTTCTTGAATGGTCAAATCGACAGCCAGAGCGATGCGGTAATTCTTTCCGCGCTGGATATTTATCGATCTGGTTATAGTATAATTGCCTATCTGGTACTTTATTTCATGAATTCCCGGCTCCACAGCGATTGGCTCAAGCGCATTAGTTACTAAAGTATTATTAAAAAGGATTTGAGCGTTTTGCGGAGCCTCAAAGGTGATTATCGGGGTGGGGTCCTGCAGTTCAAGGAGTAAATCGACAACTCTCGCCTTTTCTACAAAAAAGCGGCGGCTTTCGTTGCGGTAATCGTCGGAACGAATAACAAGATGATGCTCGCCTTCGCGCAAAAATATTTGTTCGGAAATATTGCTCACTACCTCGTCATTAATGAGGACTGTAAAAGGTCTGTTCCTAAGCTGAGACGGAAAACGCGTAACAAGCCTGACAGCGCCTTCATCGCTTAAGATCGGGCGTGCAGTGAGGTTCAGCGTCATATTTTCAAACTCATCCGGCAATCCTTTGCTTACCTGCATCAGCCTGAACATGATAGGAAACGTTGCGATTTGGATTATTGGCGTGGGGACAATGATCGATGTTGATGTTCTAAGCCCGTGCCCTGAGCGGATTGGAATTTGATAGACTATCCTCAATCTGGAGGGCAGAGGGTCAAATGCGATACGGCTGCCAGTTAAATCGGTTACGCCGGATGCGCTCTGGACACTCAAGTTATTGTACATCAGCATGACCAGCGAGCCCCGGTATTGAAGCCAGTTTTGAGGAGCTGTTAGTTCAATTTCTATTCCTCTTAAAAACCGGTGTTCTCCGCCAAGATTTATTATTACAGAATCATTTATACCGATGCTGACCGAGCTGCCTGTCAGTCTTTCTGATGAAATTTCGAAGACGCCGTCAACCGTCGTGCGGAATGATTCGGTTTGAGCTTCCAGTAAAAAATTCGGAAAGAGAAGGAAGACAGCCAGAGATAATAAAACTTTTGGCATAATGATCCTCTTTTCCAAATCAATTAAGGACGGAGCCTGCCCGCCGGATCAAACGCTTTTCCGTCCTGCCGAAGTTCAAAATGCAGATGCGGTCCTGTAGATAATCCGGTTGATCCCACCCTTCCTATAAGAGTACCTGATTTTACCTCTGTCTGCAAGTCGGTATATATTGTTTGAAGATGTCCGTATAAACTTGTCCATCTTGCCGCATGACTGATGATTATATAATTTCCATATACGGGATCGTTTCCTGTTGCCGTTACAGTTCCGGCGGCGGCGGCGAAAACTTCGGTTCCTTCGGGAGCCGCAAAGTCTATTCCCTGATGCATCGAAATGTTCCCCGAAAACGGATCGCTTCTTATTCCATACGGGCTCGTTACGCGAAAGTTTTTCAACGGAAACCTGAAACCTGAATTTAAAAAGAACGCTCTTTCTGTCGGCGTAAAATCCTGTCCGGGAAAAAATAAAAACGATTGCGGTTCCGCCGCAAGCCGTATTTTTATTTTTACAGAGCCTTCGGCGCTCTGCCTTGCGGCTCCGATTATTATCTCTAAATCTGATACTGCTTTTTCAGGAATGAAAATTCCGGGGTAGGACGGAAGCAGCAGAACCTTGCCTGCGTCCAAAGCTCCCGGGTTATTTAATCTGTTAAGACTGGCAAGCGCCGCGTAAGGAATGTTTGTGCGCGCGGCAAGAAAAAAAAGGTCTTCGCCCGCTCTTGCGGTATATTGATAGATCGTCAGGTTCTCGGCGGTTTCTTCGGGCGAACTAGCGCCGAGTCTGTTTCTGATTATTGTCAAGCGTTTTCTGTTTGCCTCGACATCGGTCATGAATTGTTTGAAGGACAAATCTGTAGGATTAAGCCGCTGTATTACAGGAAATCCCGGACTTTCATGCTGCGCGTAACAATCCGGTAAATATAAAAATATAAAAAAAAAGGCAAGGATCGATCCCTTGCCAATTCCTAAAGCCTTGTTGAAAATATTCAGCAGGGCAGAAGTTCCTCTCCTGACCTTATTAGAACAACATACCCCGCTTCTTGCGGCGAGGCTGCTGATTAAGCGGAAATCGCTTCTGTCGGACAGGTTGATACGCACGCGCCGCAATCTGTGCATTTAGCCGGATCGATCGTATATTTTCCGTCTTTTTCCGAAATTGCCTCGACCGGGCAATCGCCTGCACATGAACCGCAGCTTACACAAGCGTCACTGATTTTATGAGCCATATTTTCCCTCACTTATTTTAGTATGTATATTATCGTAACACATTTTTTATACATTTGACAAGTTATTATTTTTGAAATATTTTTTAAGCATACATTTTGAGCAGAGTATTTCCGAAATATATATAAAGAGGATGTTATGATATTTTTTGGGGTACTTATCGGAATTATTATCATGGGCGGGATGATTTATCTCGCTGTTGATAAAAAATCGACCTTTAAAATGCGTTTAGCAAGTCTTGGCGCGATCGCTCTAATGATGATTTCTGTTATAATCGCTCTTTTATTTATATTTGTTATAGCTGATAAAACCCCTCCCATCGATTACTCCACTTTGGTTGTCGGGGCTCCTCCCGCTGAACCTGAAAAAGATGAAAACAGTATTTATATAATTATTTTTACCGTGTTTTTCTTTTTGATTTTATTCGCGGTAATAATTTTTCTGACTATGAGAGAACATAAAAAATACGATTAGTCCGTAATCTTATCAATAATAATATTAACTTCTTCTATTAGAATGCCGGTGTACCTTTCGATATCATCGATTATGTACTGCTGCAGTTCGTGCATGTTTCCTCCGAGCTGAATGCCGTAGGGTACGTCGATTGTCATTACAAGCCGATATCCCATTTCCGTGTCTTTAACGTGGATTTTCTTTGTTTTAATCGAATGATCGTATTCGCCGGCGCAGAGCGTTACAAGCTCGCTGAGCGCTTTTTCCGAGATGATGACTCTTCCGTGTTTTGAGTATTCCGGTCTGACTAATGATTTTTCGTGAATTGTTGGGACAGGTCCGATGCCTGCTGTAATCTGCTCTTTGATTTTTTTTTTGTTAAAAATCATAATCGCTTCGTAAAAAATGTTTGGATATGTTCTTTTTACTTCGACGGAAGGAACGGGAATGACGTGCTTTCCTTCGATACGGCGCGTTCTTATCGCTTTGTCGATTTCATCCTGGGATGCGATATCTTCGATTTTAACGATTTTTGCCGGAGGAGGAAGCTGCAAACGCGCGGCGATTTTATTTACCATTTTTTCGGAAGTGCCGAGGATTAATACGCGTTTGTATTTTTCATTTTGTAATCTGCGGGCGACTTCGTCTCTGTGGGATTTTTCGTCAAAAAGAGCGACTTTAACCGCCGCCATAAAAGAATGTTCTGTCTTTGCTGAATGCCCGGCGAGGATACGATTGCCTTTTATTAAAAGACCGTCGTCAATTAAAAACTCTATTCTGTATTTTTGAGCGACAATTTTCGCCTGAAAACTTTTTCCTGTGCCGCTCTCTCCGACAAGAGCGAAGATCTTTTTCCGTTTAAATAAAAACAGAATATCATTAAAGATCATCGCTCAATATTAAAACCGAAATTATTCAGCCGGAATCAACCGCCGTATGAGCGTAATTTTGCCAAGAGCTGTCTTGCTCTTTCTCTGACAACAGTTTTAAATCCTGAATTTACAGATATTTCATTAAGCAGTTTTATAGCTTCAGGGTCTCTAATGCCGTTATTATGATTCGCAATTTTTTCAAACGCGTCAATTACCGCAATTGCCATTAAATCATCAGGATTTGTTCTGTTAAAACTTCTGGTCACGAATATTATGCGGTTAACTGTTTCATTATTTTCATTTCTACCGATTTCACCTAATGATTTTATCGCTTCCTGAATAACAGTAGGTTCATTTTCGTCCATTATTATATCATAGAGAGCTTTCTGCGCTTCGGCGGATTTCATCTGACCTAAATATTTTGCCGCTTGCCGTCTGATATCGGGGTAGTTATTTACAACGCGGTTATTTTCTCTTGTGACAGAACCTTTTCCTTCTCTTGCAAGGAAGTCAAGGGTTTGACGAACTTCATCGCTTGTGTTCGCTCCGTTGCGTTTAATGTTTTCGTCGATATATTCCAGCGCGATCAATTTTTGATCTCTTGTGTTTGATCTTGCCGTTTCTCTGATGATCATCAATTCGATTGATTCTCTTAAATAAGATTCCTCAACTGTGCTCTGCGCAAACGCGGCTGTTGAAATAATAACTGCTGTTATTACCAAAATGAAAATGCGTTTTAATGAAAACATGATAAATCTCCTTAATTAATTATTTTCCACTCATTGTTGATTTTCTCAAGATTATATAAAATCTCGCGGCTTTCTTCGCCCGTAGTGCTGGTTCTAGTAATAAAAGCTCTGACTCTGACCGCGGTTACAAATTCAATCTCCGCAATATTAGCTTGTATTCTATCAGGATTTCTTGAAGGGACAAATACGCGGGTAAAGTAATCGTTTAGATTTCTAAGAACAATGTTTTGTCTTTTCATTAAAGGTTCGTCAGAAATTCTTTGAAGCGTTTCCGGAGATGAATATTCGCTGATATACTCGGCGGATAAATTATCCCGCCATTGATTATAATTTCGCGCTCTGACTATGCCGTTCATTTTCTCGATGAATTGTCTGACCTCATCTCTTGTCGCTGTATATTGAGCTTGTGTTACTTCTAAAGGATTTACAGTATCGCTTTGAGTTTTATTATCTACTTCGGCAGGTTTAGTATCAATTGTTTTACATGATATTATTATAAAAACCGCCGCGATAATAATAAAATAAAATTTTATTCCACTCATATTGTCTACTATATTACAAATTCGGCAATTTGTCAAGATTGAAGTCAACAGCCGCTCTCTTGTAACTGTTTCCAATCTCAAGTATCATTTGACAATGAAAAAAGCGGCTTTTCCGGGTTCGTTTGACCCTCCGACTTCGGGGCATATCAATATAATTACACGCGCAGCCTCGATTTTTGAGGAATTAGTTGTAATAATTGCCGAAAACAAGCAAAAAAAATATCTTTTTTCCGCACAAGAACGCGCGTCAATGGTTCGGGAGCTTGTAAAAGATTATAAAAATGTCTCAGTGACTGTCTGCGACCAATTAATTGTCGATTTTTTAAAGAAAAATGGGATAAAATTACTGGTTAGGGGAGTGCGCGGACTAGAAGATTTTTCTTATGAGTTCGATCTTTCGATGATGAACAGAACTCTCGATCCTGAAATTGAGACAATTTTTATGACCACAGACCCCGCTTATTTTGTAATCCGTTCATCTTCGATTAAAGAATTAGCTTCTTTTAACGGAAATTTACACGGAATGGTGCCTGCGCTGGTTGCCAAAGCTTTGAAAGAAAAGTATGATAATCAATGAAAAGCGATTATAATTTTTTTTGACAAAAATATAAAAAATGTCTTGACAAAAATTATTGATTTTGCTAAGATAAAAATTAACTTGGAGAGGTTAGATTATGGCAGTACCCAGAGGTAAAACTTCGAAAGCCAGGACGAGCCGTCGGCAGTCCATCAACATGAAACTTACCGCGCCTACTATGATTAATTGCGGCACTTGCGGCAATAAGGTGCTTCTGCATAGGGTTTGCCCGAAATGCGGATTCTACCGTGGTAAGCAGGTAATTGTGCCCTGATTTAGGGGCGCGAATTAAATGAATATTTAAGGGGAAAGAAATGGACGAATTGTTTGAAAAAATGAAAAAACTCATCGCGGAAAAACTCGAAGTTGATGAGGGAAAAATCACATTGGAAGCGTCATTCCGTCAGGATCTCGGCGCAGACAGTCTGGATACTTATGAATTGGTTTACGCGATCGAGGAAGAGATGGGCATCGAAATTCCCGATGATAAAGCCAATGAATTTGAAACAGTAAAGGACGCTTACGAATTTATTAAGTCCCAGCAAAAGTAAGAGCATCCTCACTTCAGAACGAAAAAATAAACTGGCGGCTTTTCAAAAATCCGCCGGTTTTAAATTTAAAAATATCGATCTATTAAATCTTTCATTTGTTCACCGTTCGGTCTCCAACGAAACAGGAAATAAATTCAATAATGAACGTCTCGAATTTTTGGGCGATTCTATCCTAGGAGCGGTATGCGCTGCTTTGCTGTATGATGGCTTCAAGGATAAAACTGAGGGAGACCTCGCTAAAATAAAAGCTGTTGTTGTAAGCGAGGATATTCTTTCCGCGATCGCTTTAAATTTAAAAATTGATGAAATGCTGCTGCTGGGAAAAGGCGAGGAAATGTCCGGCGGCAGAACGAAAAAGGCGATCCTCGCCGACGCGATGGAAGCTTTAATCGGCGCTTTGTATTTGGACAGCGGTTATAAAACAACTTTTGATTTTGTCAGCCGATGCATCAAACCTGAAATCGCAAAAACCTCCGGTGATAATTATCACAAAGATTATAAATCGCTTTTTCAGGAATATTGTCAGCGCGAATACCGCTGCTATCCCGATTATATCATGGTAAAACGCTCAGGTCCCGAACATGCGCGCACTTTCTGGATGGAAGTCCGCGTTAAAGGAGAGAAATGCGGCAGCGGCATGGGACGAAATAAAAAAAGCGCCGAGCAAGAAGCCGCGAAAGCCGCGTGGATGGGAATAAACTCGCTTAATTCTGTTTAATAATTTTTTGTATTGTAAAAAGAGATCGCGTGTAATTTTCAGATATAAACCGGTCTCTTTAATGGTTTTATTCAAAATCACTTTTATTCTGTAATTTCGTATTGTATCATAATAAAATGAAAATGACATTGCGCTGGTTCGGTCCCGGGTTCGATCCTGTGACTCTTGCTAACATAAGACAGGTACCCGGAATTTACGGGGTTATCACGACGCTGTACGGAGTTCCCGCAGGAGAAAAATGGAAAAAAGAAGATGTGCGCTCGCTGAAAAACGAAGTTGAAAAAGCGGGGCTGGTTATAGCGGGAATCGAGAGTTTAAATATTCACGACTCGATAAAAATCGGCGATTCCGAGCGCGATATGTATATAGAAAATTATATTGATAGTTTAAAAGTGTTAGGTGAAGAGGGAATCGATTTAATCTGTTATAATTTTATGCCGGTTTTTGACTGGACGCGCACTGATCTTGCAAAGCTTCGTCCGGACGGTTCTACTGTTTTATCTTATGATCAAAAAATAATTGATAAGATTAATCCTGAAAAAATATTTGATTTGATTTCTGAAAAAGCGCAAGGGTATGTTCTGCCAGGATGGGAGCCTGAACGTTTAGCGAAAATAAAAGAGCTCTTTGTTATGTACAAGCATATTGACGAAGAAACATTATTCGCCAATTTAAAATATTTTCTGGAAGCGATAATACCTGTCTGCTCGCGGTATGGAATAAAAATGGCGATTCATCCCGACGATCCGGCTTGGTCTGTTTTCGGTCTTCCGAGGATTATGACATGCAAGGAAAATTTATTGCGTTTAACGCGCATGGTTGATAATCCCTGTAACGGAGTTACGCTGTGCACCGGAAGCTTAGCTACTAATCCCGAAAACGATATCTGCGATATTATAAAAAGCCTTACGGGGCGGATACATTTCGCTCATGTCAGGAACGTTAAGCACAATTCACCGGGAGATTTTGAAGAGTCGGCTCATTTGTCAAGCGACGGCTCGCTTGACATGTATAAAATAATGAAAGCGCTTTTTGATTCGGGATTTGACGGCGCTGTCCGTCCCGATCACGGAAGAAATATCTGGGGAGAGGAGGCGATTCCCGGTTACGGTTTATATGACCGCGCTATCGGTTTAAGTTATTTGTCCGGGCTTCTGGAAGCGATTACAAAGAGCGCGGCAATGCGGCGATAACTTTATCGCACCATTGGTCAAATTCCGGGTCTTCTTTTTGAAGTTCTTTATGCGAAAGAACATTAGCGACAGTCGCTTTAATACCTTCGTCAACCCGCACTTTCGCGCAAAATTCCGGCGCAATCCTTTTTAGTTTTGAGTTGTCAAAAATGACAGAGTTTGCTTTATCTCCTATCAGACTGCCTTTAAAATCATATTTGCCGTTTGAAAATTCTTCCAGCATCTCGCTTGCGACATGTACGGCTTTTAACTCAACGCCCAGCGCATCGGCTATCACCTGATAAATCTGATTCCATGTAACGCTCTCATCGGATGTTATGTGAAATGATTCGCCGATCGCGTGGATGTTTCCCATTAATCTGACAAAAGCCTCGGCGAAATCGCTGTTATGTGTCAATGTCCAAAGGCTTGTGCCGTCTCCGTGAATGATTACCGGTTTGCCGTCAATCATCCTTTTTAATATCTGATAGCTTCCGTTGCTGCCGTGAACTCCCAGCGGCACGCTGCGCTCGTCGTAGGTATGGCTTGGGCGGATAATCGTAACGGGAAAGCCGGACTCCCGGTATTTTTGAATTAAAAATTCTTCGCAGGCGATTTTGTCGCGTGAATATTTCCAGAGAGGGTTGGAAAGAGGAGTGCTCTCTGTGATCACGCAGGAGACCGGCGGCTTTTGATATGCTGACGCGGAAGATATAAAAATGTATTGTTTGCATAAACCTTCGAGGATATCGTAATCTTTTTTAACATGCTCCGGAACAAAAGCGAAAAATTCCGCCGCGCAGTCGAATTTGTTCCCTTTACCGACGGCTTTTTCCAGCTTTTCGCGTATTGTTTTTTCGTCCTCGGATCTGATATCACATTCAATATGGATAATATTCTTCCCGTTAAACTCGCTCTTTCTCTTTCCGCGGTTGAGCAGGAAAACCTCCCATCCCAGCCGGGAAGTCAGCCTTGTGATCGCGCTTGAAATTATCCCTGTCCCGCCGATTAATAGTATTTTCATTGGTCCCTCCGGTTGTTTAATATATGGTTTTATTTTTTTAAGAACTCTGTCAGTATATCATGTTCGTGGCAATTATTTACTAGGAAATCTTGATAAAATGCGCTATCTTATAGAAGAATGTCGCAAATTTTACCGATACATATAGTAACTGTATAGGTATAGGGTAATGTTTACGATAATACTTATATTTTTTGGACTTTAATGAAGAAAATCTTGATTCTTTCGCTATTTTTTATTTTTCTCGCCGGAAATGTCATGGGGGATGAGTTCTCGCTTAGAGCCGGCATGTATCAATGGTCTAACCCAAACAGCTGGAACAACCTTACAACCGGCGAAAACCCCGCGTCAAGATATCCAAATCAATCAGGCGACTCGGTGATTATCAACGAAGGCGCTTGGCCCTTAAGTGTCAATGAATCAATAACACTGGATTCTCTTACAATTAGAACCAATCTTAATTTTGCAATTAATACAAGCGTTAGTTTCAATGTAAATAAATTGATTGTAGAATCAGGCTTTAATTTATCTACAGGTAAAATACACGCCGCTTCGACCGAGATAAAATCATCTATCTGGGCAGGCTCGATTCCATCGCCGTCCGAAGTTACTACCATCAGTTTAATAATTGATCCTTCTGTTACGGAAATTCAAAATAATAATAATATTACAATAGACGGAGCGCCTTTTTATTTAAATACACATAATGATACCATAAGTATTATTAAAACTACTCCGGGAGCGGATTTAAAAGTCGGCAATATTGTTGTAGGAAATAACTACACTGTAACAATCGGCTCCCAGAAAGATGTTACCTTAACTGGTAATATTTCTGCCGGCAGATTAATCGTAAACGCTCCTAATGGCAATGTAACTGTTAACGGTTCTGCTAATATTAATTTAACAAACGTTGCCGCTCCTCCTGCGGGTATAACAGGATGCACTCCTGCTAACAGTGTTGCGATGCATGTAAACACAACGGAATTTAAAGCGTACGGCGGTTCGGGGGTGATTACTCCGGCTGCTTCAGGGCAGTTATGCGTAAATACAACTATTGGGTATTTAATTAGTACAGGTAAAGTTGCAGGAAATCGTATTCATTTTCACGGAAGCGGAATTAATTTAACGCCGACGCCGGTTACGGGTCATATTGTATACGGTCCCGCGGTGCCGCCGGATATTACCGGTACTGTTATACATATTGATTCTTCTGACAATCTTGGACCCGCGTTAACGTATATAGCCGGAAATGGCAATAACATATATATCGTAAATGTTGGCAATACTTATCCGGCGAATTCACGCAGCGTTGATTTCATAGTAAACGGCACAGGTTTTATCGAGATTCGCAATGATTATACATCTACAGGCAGTTTAAATCTTTCTCCCGGAACAGGCGGTATTCACCTAAATGATGCAGCTATAACTTTGTCAGGTCATACGTTTGACGTAACAGATCATATAACGCTTAGCGGAGCGGCTAACATTATAACAGCTTCGAGTGTTACGCTTGGCAATGTTACAGGAACCGGCAATTTAACGCTCGCCGCGCCGTCGGGTATTGTCGCGTTTACGCAGAATATTTCGGCGAGTATCGGCGTATTGGATATTACAGGCTTATCAATAAATTTAAACGCGGATATTACAACTAACGGCAGTCAAATTTATAATGGCGCGATATCTCTTGGCGGAAGCGGCGCGCGCACCATTACATCATCAAGCGGCTCTATTCAGACTTCACAGGCTGTAACAGGTTTTAATAATTTCACAGTAAACGGGCAAACAGGCGTTACTACCGGAAACGGAGGAATAAATATTGGAACCGCTAATACATTAACTTTTAATTCTCCTGCGGGAAATATCAATATAAACGGAAATATTACAAACACAGGAAGGCTTATTTTAACGGCGCCAGCCGGAAATGTAACAGTCGCCGCGAACAGGTCAATTAATGTAACAAGTACCGCAGGGCATGGCGCTTCTGCCGCTATTTATGTCCAAGCTATTACATTTACCGCAAGCGCCGGAGCAGGTGTAATTTACCCGGGACCGGCGAACACGACCGGAATGCTTTGTCATAATATTTCTAATTTAACCGCTAATTTTCATCATAACAACAGAATTAATCAAGATCGTTATTGCAATCATACGCTAAGAGATCTTGTACTCGGCACCGGACCGGATACGTTAAATCTTTTAGGACCCGGAGTTAGTTATCATTATATCAATTCAGCAATTGATCCTGTTACCAATATAACAGGTGATACCGGTTTTAATGTTTTTATAATCAACGCGAATGTTACAGGAAGTTATACATTTAATTCAGATTTGGCAATTGAGTTCCGCGGCACAAATGTATTTACAGTGATGCCAACATTAAATTCCGGATCAAATACTATTAGCTTAAATGACACAACGATAACAATTAACGGAAATTCTTTTAATCCGACAGCCGCGCTTACATTAACCGGAAATGGAAATACAGTAATAAATGCTTCAAGCATCAGTATAAATACAGTAAACGGAAGCAGCGCGACAGGTTTTACGCTGAAAGCTGTTAATAACGTTGTTACAGGAACAGGCGGCATTAATATTCCTAACGCTGTTATCACTCTTGAATCTGACAACGGAAACATCACTGTTAACGGTAATATTGACGGAACTCGATTAGTTTTATTAGCTGAACATGGAACTGTAACAATCGGCGGAGCAGCCGGTATAAATGTTACAAGCAACGGCGGACATGGTCCCGGTGCGGCGATTCGCGTTATCGCTGATATATTTACTGCAGCTATTGGAGGAGGCGTGATAAATCCCGGCGCATCAGGAATACTTTGTCCGGTTGTTAACACATTTAATAATACCGCCAATAGAATCGCCGGAGGTCGTTATTGCGATGATCATCTCTTAAATGATCCTTCAAATAAGAATTGGGTATATGGTACATACCAGCCTGTGGATTTATCCGGTAATCTTTATTACTTTATTGACAGTAACTCAAACCCGACAGCTAATTTTACAGGAATAAGCGCAAATTTTAATCTTTATATCGTTAATGATGTTCCAGCCGCATTAACAATAAATAATTCAACATATCCTACAGGACTTGTATATATTGAATTCCGGGGAAATGTTACATTATCCGGGAATGTTGGTTTCGGAGCTGCCACAGAAATTCGTCTTAATGACGGGCATGTCACATTCTCCCTGTATAATCCTCTGCCTTTAGGAAGTCCTGTACAATTAATGGGAACAAATACAACTAACAGTATTACAGCTCAAAGCATGAATTTTACAAGTCTTGCCGCAGGAAATAATAATAATTTAACGCTCATATCAACAGCCAGTATTATAAATATTGACGGCGCGAATAATTTTACTAATATAAATACTTTAACATTAAACAGCGCGACAACCATTACCCAGGCGAGACCATTTACAGCTAATGATTTAATAATAAATGCAGGCGGCGCAGTTACATTAAACAATGCGTCAAATCATGTTAGTACATTAAGTGTTACCGGAGCAGGCGGCGCAATACAATTTACGAATAACGCGCCTCTTTTAATTGCCGGAATCAGCGGTTTGACAGGCGCGAACGCCGCGAATCAGAGTTTAACAATTAGAACAACAGGAGCCGCCGCCAACTTAACGCAATCAGGAGCGATTGTATCAACCGGTACGTTGAATATTAACTCAGGCGGAAGCGTTACGCTTACTGACGCCGCAAACAACGTAGGAACGCTTTCGATTACTGGTTCAGGCGGAGCTGTTCACTTTACGAATAACGCTCTTCTTGCGATTAGCGGAATAAGCGGTTTAACGGGAGCTGCTCCTGCGGCTCGGAATATTACAATAGAGACAACAGGAACCGCAAGCGCGGTTACAATAAACTCAAACATTACGGCGACCGCGGCGGCGATTGTTTTTAACGCTTCAGGAGCTGTTACTCAGACAGCCGGCATTATTACATCAGACACATTAAGCGTTACCTCTTCAGGAGGTATTACGCTAAACTCTAATAATAATGCAGGCGCTATAACGCTTACAAACACTGCGGCGGGAAATGTTTCGTATACAAGCAATCATTCAAGCGGAATAACAATTACCGCGAATAATAGCGCTAATGACGCAAATGTAACTATTACCGAAATAATCGGCAATTTAATAATCGGCGCGGCAGGAGTAAGCGCAAATGGAAACGGCGTTATCACTCTTACATCAGAAACCGGAAATATAACTGTCGGCGGAAATATTTCAAGTGGCAGACTCGTTATGCAGGCAACAGCTCCAACCGGAACAGTAACAGTCAATAGCGGCGTTACTGTCAGCGTAAATTCAAACTCTATTCAACACGGCGCTGCTGCGGCAATTGGCATAATAGCGGCTAATTTTAATGCGCCGGGAACAGGAGCTTTTACAAATTTAAATGCAACCGGAGTAGTATGTGATTGTTTTATAGGCGCATCTACGCCGGCTATTCGCAGTAATTCAAGATTTGCCGGCATTAGTTTTTGCGTAATCCAGAAATCACTTGTTTTTAGTCCGACAGAACCGGGTCCCGGATATTATAATAATGTTTACACTGATACAGCCCGCTATAGATGGGTTAACAGCAGCGGAACATACGCTCCTTCAGAATTAATAGTTGCTGACGGCGAAGATATTATTATAATTGATTTTAGTCCGCCTTCTCCTCCGGCTGCATTGGCGTTTACAACTACCAACACCGGCGGAAATATTATTTTCCGGGGAACCAGTACATTTACAGGAACAACTGTTACGCTTTCTTCATATAACCCGATAGAGTTTATACATACAGCAGATGATTCTAATCCAACTGTTGTTACGTTTAACACTGTTCCTACGCTTACAGGCGCGGTTTTTGAAAACGCGTCTGTAATTATTTATAACGCAGGCATAAATTTTTCAGGCGGTATTCAATTATTAGGAAATGGAAGCATTACAGCTCAAAACATTACCGTTAATAATGTAACAGGAACGAATAACGCTGATTTAACACTTACGTCCACAGCGGCAGGTGTTTCGTTTAACACCCCGATTCCTGCAAACGTTATTGGAAATTTAACTGTAACTACAGCGGGCGCAGCAACTATAAATATCGGCGCGGACATCAGAACAAGCGGTACGCAGATATATAATAGCAGCGTTACAACTAATGCGAACATAATTCTACAGGGAACAACTGTTTCTATGGGTACGTTAAATGCCGCCGCTAATAGTTTGACAATTAACGGAAACGCGGAATTTTCAGGTGGTAATGCAGGCGCTTTGGAAATAACAGGAAGCAGCATAATAAAAGCAAATATTACTACAACAGGCGGCGCAGGAACTTCACAGCATTATCACGGTCCTGTTACGCTTGGCGGCTCAGGCGTAACTTCGATGACTTTAACAGGAAGCGGAAACAATGACACAATCAGGTTTGACAGTACGCTGAACAGCGACTCTTCAACTACATGCGCGTTAACAATAGCAAATGCGTATTTCCAATTCCGCGGAGTCGTAGGTTTAGTGCCTTTTAGCAGTATTACGAATAATACAATAGGCGGCGCCGGTTTTAACATGGCTCTTTCAAGCGTATACACGACAGGTAATCAGACTTACGCGGGCGTTGTAAAAATTGACGATACGGCTGTAAATAATAATACGGCATTCTTTGCGACAGGCGCAAGCAGCTCTATTACTTTTAACGGCATAACAAATTCATTCGCAAGTTCGTTAGCAATATCAAGCATTGATGCTGTAATATTAAACGTACAGGTCGGCAGTATCGCAGCGCCGTATTTATCCGCTTTATCAGTAACAGGCGAGCGGACAACAATAAACGCAAATAATATTCATACAACAGGTAATCAATCATATTTAGGACATGGTGTAGATAATTCAGGCGGCGCTGTAGTGTTAGGCGCAAGTTATACTTCATTCGCTTTTCACGCAAACGCCGTCTCTACTGTGCGTTTTGCAGGAACTGTAAACAGTGTTAACGCGACAGCGCGGTCAATTGTAATAAATAACGCAGGCGCAAGATTCGACGGAAATGTCGGCGCGGGTAATCCTATCGGAGACATTACCGCCGCGGCTGTTGCAATCGGCGGAACAGGAAATAGAATAATTACCGCCGCAGGTGTGTTTAACGCAAGCGGAGTAATTTCCAGGGTTGCGCTTTTCAGCGGTGATATAACAATTAACGCACAGGAAATTATTACAAGTTCCGCCGCCAACGCGTTAACAGGTAATGTAATATTAAACAGCTTAGGCGCGAATAATGATATTAATTTTAGAAATAATTCTGCGGATATTAATTTAAGCGCTCAGGTTTTTGGAAATGGAGAAATAAATGTTGTTCAAACAGGTCATCTTTCAATATTAAACATTCAATCACCTTCCGGAGATATTATATTAAGCGGCACAACAGGTATTACTTTAGACGCAGCCGGAAATATTACGAATACCGGAGAAATAAGACTGACATCCGCTTCAGGCGCGATAACAGGCAGCGGAAAGATTACGGGAAATGAATTATATGTAACAGCCGGGAGCGGTATTAATCTTGCAAATCCTTCATATCCGCTTGATTTAAATAATGTTGAAAATGTTTTTTTAACAAACAATAACTCCGGAAACATCGCTTATTTCAGCGGCAGGGGAGCTAATAATGATCTGGGAATTATTGCGTTTAACAACGCCGCTACAGGCGGAGGTATTACGATAAGGGAAGCGACAGGTAATATCGAAATTCCTTCAATGCCTTTCATGGGAGCGTCAGGCAGTATCGCTGTAAGAACAGCCGTTCAACTTGGAATTGTGCATATAGAAGCTACCCTTGGAGAACTTAATATTTACGGTAATATCGGAGACGCGTCAAGGAATGGAAGACCAAGGCTCCATGCGTTCGATCCTGTAAATATAAGCGCGTCAAGCGTTATAAACGGCGAGAGTGTCCGTCTTTTAAGCGATACAGGTAATGTTAATGTTAACGGCAATATTTATGTTACAAGCACAAATGGAAGCAGTTCGCTGAATCATGATGTTAACGCAGCTGTATATATTTCCGCGGATAAATTTAACGGAACCGGAAATATTTATCTTCCGACAACGCCTGTTCCCGCGACCGCGTGGGTATGCGCTTATGTAATGGATGTAACATTTACTGGTAATGTTATAGGCGGCGCCTCAATTAATATTTGTTATCATACACATGATACAATGGATGTTGTTTACAGGATTGGACCTCAAGGTACTTTTAATACTTCCGATTGTCCGGGTTTAAGACCAGGTTATTTATATATACAAGCTGAAAACATAACAGGTAATATCGCGGTTACAACAGGTAATGTTTTTGTAGTTGATATTGATGATATAAACGGTCTTGTAAATACAAGAGATATTATTTTTACTACAACAGGCACGAATAGTTATATTCAGTTTAAAGGAAATTATATTTCATCAGGAAGGCTTTATATAAATACTGGAACCGGAGGAATCAGATTTAATGGAGCGGATATAGAGTTGAGCGGTTATCAGTTTGAGACTGCCGGTAATTTTAATGATAACATAACGCTTATCGGCGGAAATTCATCTATTACAGCTTTGGGTATTACAATTGGAAATATTTATTCAGACCCCGCGTCAAATAATCTTGCATTGACAAGCACTTTAAGTTCAAACCCAGCGGGTAATATAACAATTTCAGGAAATATCGGAACAGGCGCGTTATTGCCGAATAATGTTACCGTTCACAGCGCGAGTCAGGTAATTTTCAGTTCCGCGTCTGCGTCGATTTCTGTAAACGGAACGCTCGGATTGACAGGAGCCGCTTCCGCTCCGGCGGCAAATGACTCGATTTTATTTACAGGTAATTTAACTTTAAGCGGCGGAAATGTTACCGTAAACAGCGGGATGAGGGTAACAGGCAATACTATAATGAGTACTGCCGGTAATTTTAGTATCGAAGCAAACACGGAATTCCGCGGAAATTATACAACTACAACGACAACCGGAGTTTTAGCAGGAGTAACGCCTAACGTTAATATTTATTTTGGCGGCAATGTTGTTCTTGGAAACTTTACGAATCATAATCCTGACAGCTATGCTGTATTTAGAAATTTCGGCGCAGCCGGAACAATAGTTACGCATAATTTTAATTACTTTACAGGAACTGCGCCGCAGCTTGGTAATGTTTACATTCAGCGCGGTAATACTGTTATATTGCTTGCGGGAAATATTGTACAGATAAACGGCGCAACTCTGCATCTGGAAGAAGGAAATGCGAATTTCCGAGGCGCAATACTTAATATTACCGCCGGTGCTTGGCACATCGGAACAGGCGGGACAGCTTCAAATGATTTTGCCGGAAGGAACGGCACGCTTTTCATGGGCGGCGATCCGCTTCTTAATTTCTCAACATATTCAACAACTAACCGCGCTGACAGAGAAAGATTAGGTTCAAGAATAATAACAAGGAATTTGAATTTAACAGGCGCGGGCGCATCCAATCCGCTGACAATTAATAATTCAGGCTGGGCGTTTATAGAAGTAGAAGGCAATGTAAATATCACTTCTGATATTACAAGTACCAATGCGTCGCCGTATGATTATTCAAAATTAATAATCGAAATGAAAGGAAGCGGGAATCAAAACATTACATCCGCGCATCCCCTGGGAAGTCTTCATGTAAGAGCCGGTTCCAATACAACGCTTGCGCAAAACCTTGAAATTTACGGCGAGCTTGAAATTGAATATTCAGGTCCTTCTTCCGGTGTTTTAAATGCCGGCACTTACAATGTTGTTATGTACGCGGGTCTTACCGAAAATAAAAGTTTTAACGGCGGAACCGTGAATAACGCAAGAACAGGACGTTTTAAAATTATAAACGGACCGGATATAATTACAGGTTCCGCTCCGCAGCAAATGTACGCGTTTGTCCAGCAAAATCATGATAATTTCGCGGAGTTCAAAAAACATCCTTCATCGACATCATCAGATCGCGTCTTCTTTGATATTTTAGGCAATACAGTATGGCAGACTTTTAAATGCGAAGATCAGGCGGGCGTTACATTCCTGTTCTCCACAGGAACGCCGAATATGGATCATCATTCATTCTTGTACGCCTTTGTCGTAAAGGTTCACAGCACATCAAACGAAAATGATCGCATAACGCTTGGAAGATATATTAATTATCCGGGAAGAGCAGGCTGGCTTAATACTTATGATCACTCCGTTATTTCAATTACTCCGCCCAATGACGGGCTTCCCGTGTATCCGGCTCCGATTTATTTAAAAACTCACGCGCACAGGGAAAGATTTTGGAATTTTAATTTCCTTCCTACGTCGATTACTCCCGAGCAGCTTGATATTTTCCATGTAAGAATGTATTTTTCACACGCATGGCATCAGCGCGTAACGATAAACGATTCAATGAACCTCGATGCGTTCCCTTATTACAATTCAGGAATAGAAGGGTATTTTAATTATGACTGGATGATGGAAGTTTACAGATCCGTTATTTACAGTTTCGCCGAGGACGGCAACGGCAACGGACGCTTTGATCGCATCAGGGTGCAAACGCCGTCTGTTTTAAATAATGATTTTTCTGAATTCAAAGTTAATGTAAACGGATATACTGTCAGCGGTTATTCGCTTGTAGGTTCAAAAACCGGCGATAATGACGATAACGATTCATTCTATATACATTTAAACGAAGGTTTAGAACTTTACAACGGTCAGTCGGTTAAATGGCAGATAATAAATAATAAATCTTTAAAACTTGTATTAAGGGGATCTTTAATAGGTCCTGATGAAACAGAATTTACTACAGTTAACACAATTCCCCCGCGCGTAAGTTACGCTCTTACGCTGCCCGGATTTAATGAAACCTATGTGCGCATGTCGCAGCCTGTCGCAGTGTATGATAACACAAGCGGAACTGTCAGCGGAAACAGAATTTCTTCGCACAATCATACGTTAAGCGCCATGGAAACATCCGGTCTGCCGCCGTACGCTGATCTTCTTACATACCCGATGGGCGCTACTCCAAAACAATTTACATTAACCTCATCCGAACGAACCAGGACAGGCGCGTTATCGTATCGTTTTAAATTAAATTCATCGCCTGATATTTCAGATTTATTAGGTCTTACGCCGATAGGATTGCCTCCTTCAGAACATTTTTCTATGGAAGGATTGTGGAGTCTTGCGGTCCGCGCCTTAGACTGGAGCGATGAATTAATTGATGCCGACGCGGATTATCCGTCACCCAAATATCCTTTAGACTGGAATTATTCCGGTTACAGATATTATGAAGGCAACAGTCATATTCAAGAGAGTTTAACATCTGATAATGATATTAGCCATGCTAATCCGGATCGTTATACGGAAATATTTATTCCGCCGTACCGTGTGCTGACGCCTGAAATGATGAAATCTCTGGAGGAATATTCACAAGTTCTCGAAACTAACAGCGGAGTTCATACAGGCATTTCGCTTCCTAAAGTAACTCCTGACTTATTCCAAAACGGCGGCGATATTGTTACGCGGCGCAGCACTGATGTTTTAATTTCGCTTCCGCCTGTAAATTCTAAATCTGAAAATTATTTTATCTGGCCTGTGTGGGCAAGATTTGTCGATCCTTTAAATCCCGAAACCTACAATAATTCAAGTGAGTTCTACGGAAGCAGGATTACTGATGTCGGTATTATCTGGGATTTTGACGGAACAAAGCATCTTGAAAGAAAAGGCAAAATTGCTCTGCAGGCTCGTTCGAATATGCCGCACGATGATATTAGAATTTTATGGACAACAGGCGTGCCGGAAACATTTAGAAATCCGCGGATAATAGGTGCCAGAGGCAGAGGAACAGGCGGATTATGGATACCGGAGTTATATAACATAAACGGTAATATTAGAATGTTATATAATTATGCGTCTATATTTAATAAAAGCACAGGCGATGTTTCAGGAAGCCATATTCCTTCATCACAATTATATAATTTTGAATTTGACGGCTCTTCGATAGCAAGCGGAAGCAAGTTTGAATTTGTTTTTCATCATAAAAATAATCCCGATATGGTTATCGCGCGTCTTGATATACCGCGCGGCTCAAGCAACATTCCGAATAATTGGTATACGCTGGTTCGTCCGTTTGGATTTGATATTCAGGATATGCGGACGCAGCGCGGCGGTATAACAATTTTAAATAATGTAATTAATTCAAATAACAAGGAAGTAACATATCTTCGTTATCATCTTGTGCGTCCCGGCAGAGTTACTATTCATGTTTCTACATTAGACGGCACTATAGTAAAATCGCTGCGGCGCAATGAACACCGCGAAGCAGGCGAGTGGACTGACGGCTGGGACGGCACAAACAACGCAGGCCGCCCTGTAGCGCGAGGAATATATTTTATCCGCATTGTCGCTCCCGATATCGACGAAATAAGAAAAGTTATGGTTATTAAATGAAATCCGCGTTTGTTACGATAATCGGCAGACCTTCCGTCGGGAAGTCTACTCTTTTAAATAAAATGTGCGGTGAAAAAGTCGCTATTGTAAGCAAGATTCCGCAGACAACGCGCAATGCAATCCGTGGAATTGTTAACAGAGAAGAAGGGCAGTTAGTTTTTATTGATACTCCGGGCCGCCACTCAAGCGAAAAAAAAATAAATAAAAAACTGATGGAAGTATCACAGCGCGCTTTACAGGAAAGCGATCTTGTTCTGTATGTGCTGGATGCTTCCCGCGCTCCCGGCGAAGAGGAAGAAGAAATCGCCGCGCTTATAAAACCGTCAATTGAAAAAACAGTTGTAGCTGTTAATAAGATTGATTTACCAAATGCAAATACAAATATACTAATTGAATTTGTAGATAATTGGTTAAAGAAGAGTTCTCGCGAAGAAACAAAGAGCGCAAAGGACGCAAAGGAAGATAGAGAAGAAGAAGCAGTTCTCTTTTCCTCTGCGTCTTGGCGTCTTGGCGAGAATTTGTTTCTAATCTCTGCGAGTACGGGCGAAGGCATTGACGAATTGCTCAATGCGTTATTTGCTATGGCTCCCGAAGGGCAGCCTCTTTACGATTCTGATTTTTATACAGATCAACAGGCGGAGTTTCGAATTTCCGAAGTAATCCGCGAGGCTGCGATAAACCGCCTGCGTCAGGAATTGCCTCATTGTTTGTATGTTGATATTGCCGACATTGAATTTAAAAATGATAATTCCGAAGTATGGGTGCGCGCTTTTATCATTGTAGAACGCGAGTCTCAAAAAGGCATGGTTGTCGGCAAAGGCGGAGAAATGATCAAAGCGATTCGTCTTGCTTCTCTGAAAAATCTAAAAAAAATATTTGACTGGAAAATTAATTTAGATCTACGTGTAAAAACCGGCAAAGACTGGCGTCACAATGACAATACGTTACGCAAAATAATCAAATAAATTTTAATTCGCCGGTAATAAAATTTCTATGCTCGGTTTGTCCCTCTGGGATGATTAAAAGTTCGCCGTTTTCTGAAATACCTGTCAGCAAACCATTAATTTCATTTTTACTGTCCGCAGCCCCTTCAATAAAAACAACATTCTCATTTTTTTTATACAATCTTTTTTCAATTTCATCTTTCCATTTATTATTAGTTTTATTTTCTAATTCATTAAATAAAAATTTTAATATTATCTCTAATAGATTAAAACAATATCTGTGCTCTTTGCCCGCTAACTTCTGACCATTATCCGTTTTTAACTCCTCATTCCCCGTTTCAAGAGTTAAGCTTGTCGCTTTTTCTTTCAATTCCGGCGGAAATTCAATCTGCATTACATTAATACCGATTCCAAGAAACACATTTTTTCCGTCAGATTCACATAGGATTCCGGCAGTTTTTTTATTGCCGATTAATAAATCGTTAGGCCATTTAATCGATAATTTCCCGGTTAAAGAAGGATAAATTTTTTCGATCGCTAAAGCGGCGGCAAGACCCGCGCGAAGCGTAAGAGCTGGCGGTATTTCCTCAATGCAGGAATACCGCAGAAGAATTGTAAACGATAAATTCATCGCTCTTTGCGTCTGCCATTTCCTTCCGGGAATTCTGCCTCGTCCTTGTTCCTGAAAATCCGCGATTATAACGCTGCCGCAAGGCTCGCCTTTTTCCGCCAGTTGTCTTGAAACATCCATAGTGCTTGTTACAGTTTCTTCAAAAAAAACAGGAGCGTTAAATGGATTGTGTATTTGCAAAATCTTCATTATTTGATATTATACAAACATGAACATGGTGTGTCTTGATCTTGAAGGAGTCCTTGTCCCTGAAATTTGGATTTCATTTTCCGAAGCTGTCGGCATCCCTGAGCTTCGGCGTACAACAAGGGACGAACCTGATTACGATAAATTAATGAAATTCCGTATCGATATCTTAAATAAAAATAATTTAACGCTTCATGATATTCAAAAAACAATTTCAGGCATGAATCCTCTTTCCGGAGCGAAAGAATTCGCCGACACTCTGCGCGAAAAAACCCAGCTTGTGATTCTTTCCGATACATTTGAACAATTCGCCAAACCTCTGATGGCAAAACTTTCATACCCGTCGCTTTTTTGCAATACAATAAAAACCGACGCTGACGGAAATATAACAGGATACGCTCTTCGCCAAAAAAGCGGAAAACGCGAAGCGGTTAAAGCGTTTAAATCAATGAACATGCGCGTTTTTGCCGCAGGTGATTCGTTTAACGACTTAGAAATGATCCGCGAAGCGGACGCAGGCTGCCTTTTCCGCGCTCCGCAAAAAATCCGCGAAGACTGCTCCGATTTAAAATGCACTGACTCCTTTGATGAGCTTTTTAAAGAAATAACCAATTTCTTACATTAATAAAAGGAAGATAATTATTCCGGTGAGATCAACGATATCATTTAAAAATTTATTTTTAATGTTCATTATCGCGTTGTTTTTCGCCGTAGGAATGGTTTTTCTCCTTAATTTTGCGCTCGCAGGACCAAAGCTGGGAATGCATTATGACTTATTGCAGGAATATAAAGAAGACGCTGTATCGCGCGAGATTTTAATTATTAATACTGATGATTATATTGAAGGCGCGGATATTTTTTCCGTACTTATTACTTTAACGGAAATGAAGGCTTCAAGCTTAATTCTGGCGGGGAATGTTTCATCTTCATCATCGCCGATTATTATTGACGAGACCGAAATTCGCAGGCGGTTTATTGACGAGTATGATCTGTTAGGACACAATATCCGCGGTTTGTTTGAAGGAATTAGGATGGGTTCTGTTACGCCTTCGCAGGCGCCTTTGTTTGTCGATCAGGTAATCGAAATTTCTGTGAAGGGCAGAGACCGCCTTATTTCCGCTTTAATTGATAGAGACGAAGAAATCCTGCGCGCGGTTTCTGTTTTTGGAAATTTTCTTTTAGCTGACGTAAAAATACGCGCGGATAAAGACGGAAAAATCAGGCGTATAAATCCTATGGAAGGAGACGCGGAGCATCCTGTTTTTAATTTATTAAAAAACCGTTACGCGGTTTCTCAGTTTGAATCATCGGGAAAAACAATGATTTTATGGCTGAGAGGTCATGATTCAAGCGATATTGATATAATTCTTGATAATAACGGAAATATAATAACTTCGGGAGTTTCTAAATTCCGCTCAGTTGATATTGATATTTTCCGCAGATACGATGAAGCGCTGAATGTTATGCGAAATTTACTTGAACAGGCGAATGAATTACGCGTTTTTTCACAAACGCCGCCTGACAGAATACCTTTATTTCTATACGAAAATTCGCGGCTGCTTTTTGATGAAATGCTCGGCGGTAGTAACAGCGAAAAAACGAATCTTTGGATAGACGCCCGTTTAAATTATTTTTCCGCTCTTGATGAATATTTTGCCGCTAACAACGAGCTTTTTCTTGTTGAGCAGTTGGAAGAAAAAATAGCCGATACTGATCCGTCAAACGAAAGCGAGCTGTCGATTTTAATCGAAAGTAAAAACGCCTTTGTTAAATTATTTTCGCAGATGCGCACAGCGTTCAATGAATTATCGAGTCTGCGGAAAATATTAAGCGAAGAGCTTGAAATGTCTATGTGTATCATGGGATCCCCTGACAGCGCGAGATATTCAGCGCTTTTATCTGACGCTATTATTACGGGAAAACATATAAAACCCGCGGAAGATAAATGGGTATATATTTGTTCAATAACGCTTGTCTTTATTGTTTTATTGATTACATTTATGATGCGTCCTGCTGTTCAACTGCCGTTAGGATGCGTATTAAGCGCAGCCGCCGCTTCGGTATTCTGCGGTATATTTATTTTTTATTCTTATTGGATAGACCCGTTAATTGTTTTAGGTTCTTCTTTAACGGGAACTATCATTATTTTTATTTGTAAATGCGTTTATTTAAATTACAGAGCAAGCAGTTTTCGCGTCGCGTACAGAGCGGCAGTTCCAAAAAATGTTCTTAATAATTTAATTAAAGCGGGAAAGCCCCGTTTAAATGAAGTTAAAGTCTGTTATGCCGCGGTTATTGCGATTAAAGACGCGAATCTTTTAAACAAAGAAAATAAAGACAAACCGCAGGAGTCTGTTAAATTTAAAAGAAATTTTTATAATCTTGCTAAAAAAGTAATATTCAGCGCGGATGCCGTGGTTGCCGGTTTTGAAGGAGACACGATATATGCTTGTTTCGGCTCTTCTTTGGAATTAAAACCTGTTTTATCGGTGTATAAATGGGGAGACGACGGTCTGCCGCTTGCAAAAACATATCATCCGGTGGAAAAAGCATACGGGTTTATAAATGAATTGCTTAAAAACGAAAAAATCACATGGCGTTTTGGAATAGATGCCGGAAACTGCGTTTTTTCATGGTCGCCGGAAACAGGATATATCGCAAGCGGTCCGTCTGTCATACGCGCAAAAATGCTTGTTACCAAAGCCGCCAAGATAAAAGAAAGAGCGCTTGTGACAGATTCAATCTTAGAAAAAATTAATATTAAAATAGAAAAGGCTGGCTTTCTCAGCGAAAACCAGCCTTATTACATTTTTCCGAATTAAATCAGAAACGATTAGAACTTAGTCTTTTTTCTTACAATAACTTTTGTAACTTCGTTATTCTGACCAATCCAAAGGCGAGCGCCTGTCTCGATATTTGTCAATGTCGCGGAAACGAAATATGATCTGACTGTTTTATTATCCGCTCTGTCAACAATTGTTTTTACCGATCCTGTAAGCATGAAATCAGCGCCTATTTCTCTGCCTAACATCGCTGCCGAATCATCGCTTACTAAACCGCTTGTCGACTGATACGCTCTTTCCGCAGTTATCTCTTGACGCACTCCGTCACCTGCGACGAAATCAAGTTTTCCGCTGTTTAAAATAGCTCTTTCCATCGTGGATGAAATGATAGATGTGTCAATATGCTCACTGCTTTCATTTCTGAATCTTCCGATGATTACAACAGGTTTTCTATTTCTGTTCGCGTTAATTATCCGGTTAACCTGCGCATTATTTAGGCAATCATCGATCAGCGCATCGCATACGATTTGAACGTCTCTCGCATTCCAATAACCGCTTAAATCCGCTTGTGAACCTGACTCAACCCTTGATACCGCGGTTGTTGCACATGATGATAATAAAATTATTACCGCTAAACCTAAAATAGATTTTTTCATCTGTTTACTCCTACTTTAAACTAGTTGACTGTAAAAGATTTAATTGGTTTGCTTTTACAGTAACTTCTTCTATCTCTTGTGTTGAAACTAATGCCGGACCGTTATAATAGTTGATTGTAACAGAATATGTTCCAGGCTGCAAGTTGATTCCGCCGATAAAAGCTTTGTTCGGAAGGAAACGCGCCATTCTAATATCAGCGGCTTCTGAAGCTTCTATAGCTTTTTCCGCTGCTAATGCGACAAGTGCCGCCGCCGCCGCACTTCGTTGTTCAGCCACTCTAGCTGCAACATCAGATACGAAATATTTAATAAAAACACGAATATATGCTTTTCTTAAAATACTTGTAAAACGGTTGTTGAATGTATCTTTGATGACAATACCCATATCTTCTAACAATTCAAGATTTACGGTATTTCCGTTTACGATAACTTCGACTCTGTTAACTCGATTTTCTCTGTCCATTAAAACAGGAACTTTTAATTCCGCTGTTCTAAGACGCGGCTGTCTCAGAGGGAAATTTACCGGGATTGAATGTTCAATTTTGATTGGAGATAATCCGGTAAAACTGATGATATTTAATCTTGTTGTTGCATCAGGAGTATTTCTGGTTTGCGCGACTGTCTGCGGAAGAGCATGAGGATATAAAGCCGCATTTGTTCTGAAAGCGACGCCTACCTGATCATACTCAATTCTGGCTGCGTCTTTATTTCCTGCCGCGTTATATAAAAGAGCGCCTAAATAACGAGCTAGAGCGGAATTTGAAAAAGACGTCGCTTTTTCATTATCACCCAGATCCATATTTAAACCGTCGGTTTCTTTAGCTACGCTTTCATTTAAGGATTCGCCGGTTTCCGGATCAACATAATTGTATTTTCTGGCGAGCATGTCAAGTTTGCCGCTTGAGATGCTTAATTTACGGATTTCTACAAGAGCGCTTTCAAGGTCTCCCTTGTGATAATAGCTTATTGCGTTGAAAATATTTAAATAAATATCTTCGAAGTCTTCACCGGGATACTCAATTGTATTATCGTTAGCGATGTACGATAAGAATTTTTGCCCTACGCTTTTTGTATAAGCTTCTTCAATCATCCGCTCAGCGGTTTGTAAATCCGATGTTGAGCCTTCATAATTGTTGTCATAGAACTCAAGCATACCTTTGTCTAAATAAAGAGAAATTTGATTTTTGTCTTTATAGAGACGTTTAGCATTCTTCTTGGGCTCTTGGCCTTTATTAATTAGATTCTTAGCTGTCTCAAAATCATAGTCTGCCACAGCCTGGTCGATGTCGACAAATGCCTCATGCTTTGTTGCGCAAGATGACAAGAATCCCGTCAGTGCAATTATTCCTATAATAACTGCTACGTTCAATTTTTTGTCTAGTTTTTTATTCATAATAATGGAATTATATTATTTTTATTTTTTTTGTCAAGCCCTTATTAATTTGATATAATAAATTAATTTCCGAGGTGCGATGAATATCATAATAATAGAAGAACATGAATTAGGGCGCGGTTTGCCAAGACGGGATTCCCGTACAATACATCTTTTGAAGGTTTTACGCAAAAAACAAGGGGATTATTTTGATGCCGGCATTTTAGGAGGATTGCGGGGAAAAGGAAAAATCGAGAAAATCAATATTGACGGTTCAATTAACTATTCCCTGAATGTATCCGAGCTGCCCATCCCCAAGCTTAAACTAAGAATCGCGGTTTCGTTTGTCCGCCAGATTCAAATGCGCCGTCTTTTAAGGGATATTTCAAATATCGGCGCTTCATATATCGATTTTTTCGGGACAGATCTATGCGAAAAGAGTTACCGCGACACTAAATTACTAAAAGACGGAGGAGCCCGCGAAGCCTTAATCGAAGGCTCTTCCCAGGCGCGGGATACGCAGTTGCCGGTTTTATCGGTTTATGAAAATCTGGATTCATGGTTAAATGAAAAACCATGGGAAAAAATCGATAAAAATCGAACTCCGTTACTTTTAGCCATGGATAATGTCAGAGCAGAAGGTTCTTTTTATCATACTAATCCTTCAAGCCGTCCCGCTGTGATTGCGGTAGGTCCTGAGAGGGGTTGGTCAGACAGGGAAAGAAGTTTATTTGAAGAAGCCGGATTTTTGCGGCTTTCCATGGGAGAGCGAGCTCTTCGGACAGAGACAGCATGCGTAGCCGCGGCAGCGCTGGCAGCGGAAAAAATTTTAGAGGTGTAATATGAATCAGGAAAAGGTCAAACAAAAACTGCTTGCGATAGAAGACGCGCCTTTGGAGTTTACTCTTATTTTCTCCGGGAAGAAAAGCAAAAAGGTGAACGGTCTTTATAAACCAAATTCCAGAGAAATAATTATTCACAATAAAAATTTTCAAACAGATGATACCGGACAGAATTTAATGCTCTATACGGCGATTCATGAATACGCGCATCATCTTCACGCTTGTCAAAGAGGCGGCACGCTTTCTCCCAGAGCGCATAACAGCGAGTTCTGGGCGATTTTTCACGCGCTTTTAGAAAAAGCTGAAAATAAAAAAATCTATAATGATATTTTTGCGGTTTCTCCCGATCTGTTAAAACTGACGGATGTTATACGAAATAAATATTTAAAAAATAACGGCGAGCTTGTTAAAGAGATGGGTAAACTCTTGATTAAAGCGCATGATCTGTGCACCGGAATCGGAGTGCGTTTTGAAGATTATATCGATAGAATGCTGCGTATTCCCAGAGCTGCCGCTAATTCAGCGATGAAAATGGTCGATTACGATATCGCGCCGGAAGTAGGCGCTGATAATATGCGTTTTCTTGCAGGAATCCGCGACAGCGAAAAACGCGAAGCCGCCGAAACTTCACTTATCAAAGGAAAAAGTCCCGATACCGTAAAGATTCAAGTGCGCGGTAAAGAAAATGAAGATATCGACCCTATAGATATATTAAAAAAAGAAAAAGCCAGATTGGAAAAAACAATTGAAACATTGACCAAGAGACTTGAAGATGTTAAAAAAGAATTAAGAGAAAAAAAATGAGAAAAATCTATATAGATTTCAACGCTACGACTCCTTTAAGACCGGAAGTTAAGGAAGCTATGATCGAAGATATGGAAATTTTCGGCAATGCTTCCAGTATGCACGCTTCCGGAAGATTGGCTCACGCGCGAATTGAGCAGGCTAGAAAAGCTGTCGGCGATCTTATAAATGCGAAAAATGGAACGATTCTTTTTACTTCCGGCGGCTCGGAATCGAATAATACTGTGTTTCATACAATGCGCCAATTATTAAAATCACCGGCTCCCGGCTCCCGGCTCCCTGTTCGTGATGAGTTTGTGATTTCAGCGATAGAGCATCCGTGCGTTTTAAACTCGGCTCTTAATTTAAAAAACGAAGGTTTCAAAGTTACTGTTCTTCCCGTTGATCAATACGGTAAAGTAAAAATCGATGAATTAAAAAAAACGTTAAACGAAAAAACATTATTTGTGTCTATAATGGCAGCTAACAACGAAATCGGCACTGTGCAGGATATAAAAGAAATCTGCACTCTTGTAAAAAACGCGGGCGCTTTTATGCACATAGACGCGGTGCAGGCGGCGGGAAAAATCCCTCTTAACGCGGAGGAACTGGACGCGGATTATATTACGCTCTCCGCGCATAAAATTTACGGACCAAAGGGAGTAGGGGCGCTGTTCATTAAAAATGACGTTCCTTTTTTTCCGCTTATACTCGGCGGACATCAAGAGGACGGGCGCAGAGCAGGGACTTACAATAATTTAAACATACTCGGTTTCGGGAAAGCCGCGCAAATAGCAGCCGCGGAACTTGAAAAATATAAACGCGAAATTTCCGCTCTGCGTGATAAACTGCGCCGCGGAATCATCGATAATATTCCCAATGTAAAAATAAACGGACATCCGACCGACATACTTCCCAATACATTGAATGTTTCATTCCCCGGCGCGGAGGGAGAATCGATTCTTTTATCGATGGATATGCAGGGAATTGAAAGCTCTACAGGCTCGGCGTGCGCGTCAGGAAGCTTGGAACCTTCTCATGTACTTCTGGCAACAGGCGTTGGACCTGAGCTCGCGCACGGTTCAATAAGATTTAGTCTTGGGTGGGGTATTACAGAAAGCGACATTAATTATATAATTGAGACGCTGCCGCCGATTATTGCGCGGCTGCGGGCAATGTCTACATTGCAGGCGTGTTAAAAAACCTCACGCCTTTACTAATACAATTACTTTGAGGAAAAAAATGGCAGACTGGCTTTATTCGGATACTGTTAAAGATCATTTCACAAACCCGCGAAATGTACTGCTTGAGGATGAAGATGTCTTTGCGCCCGACTCAAGGGGGCAGACGGGAAATATAAAATGCGGCGATCAAATGCTGATGCTCCTAAAAATAAAGAACGATGTGATAACCGATGTCCGCTGGAAAACATACGGCTGCGCAAGCGCCATCGCCAGCACCAGCATGTTATCCGAGACAATCATCGGGATGAAAATCGAGGACGCATATAAAATAAAACCGGAAGACCTTGTCGCAAAACTGGGAGGGCTGCCAAGCTTTAAGATTCATTGCTCTGTTTTGGGTGATAAAGCTCTGCGCGCCGCAATCAATGATTATCTTGTAAAAACAAACCGACCCGGTATTTTTGTTGAGGAAGCTGTCATCGTCTGTCACTGCTTAGGAATTACCGACAAAGATATAGAAACCGCTTTTCAAAACGGCGCGCGAAATTGGGAACAGCTTCAACAGGCGACCAAAATCGGCACAGTCTGCGGAAGCTGCCGCCAAAAAGCCGAAGAAATCTTACACGGACTTGATCACATATATAATTAATTCTTCATTTAACTTCTTTCAAATCCGCTGGGTTCAATGCGACTGCGGAGCCGTCGGTACGCTGAGTTAATAATCGTCCCGTTTGAATTGTAACGCCGCAATCCGGATGAACTTCAATTTCCGAACTAGCTTGAATCTCCAAATTTGTATTGAAACGTCCAAGATAATTTAATCCGTTTTTTACAGTTATCGCGTAAAGGTCACCGCCGTTTACCCACAATAAGCTTCCTGTTTTTATATCATCTTCGCCTTGTTTTGCCATTTCAAGACCGTTTTGATTTATTTCGATAAGACGTACAGCTCCCTGCCCGGAGGTTTCTCCCGCAATCGCAATTATGCGTCCGCCGATAAATGTTACAGTCCGTGTGTGAACAGAACTAAGAGGCGATCTTCTCAGCGTTTGCCCGTTAACAGGATTTAAGCGGATAATTCTTCCCATCGCTGTCGGGCTTGTCGCTTCGATAGTAACTCCAAAAACTCCGCCTGTTGTTTCTTGAGCAATAGTGCTCTGCTGATCCCGCGCAACTTCTTCGCGCTGTCTTTGAGCTTCTTCTATTTTCTGTTCGGCGAATTCTTCAAGCCTTTGCGCTGTTTCTCTTCGTTCTTCTATCGCTTCTTCCTTTCTGGCGATCTCATCTTCTTTTCTATCAAGCTCTTCATTTCTGCGGACTGCTTCCTGCTGTGTTATTCTTCCCTGTTGTTGATCTTCCTGAACTCTTTGTCTTTCCTGCTCTGTTTGTCTTCTTTCCTGTGCGACTTGTCTTTCATCTTGTCTTATATCCTGTCTTTCCTGACGCGCCTGACGCTCGGCTTCTGCCGCTTGTCTTTCTGTTAAATTAACCATGTCGCGTCTCTGCGGAAGTCCTTGATCATCCTCTTTGCGCATTTCTTCGATTACTCTGCTGTCTGTTATCACAGATGTATCAATCGCACTTAAACCGCCGTGTCCCAGAGGAATAACAATCAATGTTCTTCCCGGCCACTCATCATATCTGATTGATAAACCGGTGTTTTCTCTTGTCAGATTTCCCATAACCGGCGTTTTATATCGATCTGTAAAATAATCCCAGTTGCCGCGGTATACGGCATTGTAAATTGTAATGTATTCAGCTAATAATGCCGCGTCTCTTTGATTGTAATTGTACGCTGTTTGCAAATATCCGCGGATGATCAACCTAAGGTTACGGATATGATCTACTCCAGTATCCACGCCGAGCCCAAGTATATCAGCATCGAGTTTATTTCCCTCCGCCGCTGAAACGCAGTGAATTATATAATACCGATTCTGAGCGCCGGTTTCGTATATATCAGAAAAACGCCTTCTTTCTTCAGCGGTCATCGAGGCTTGAGCTTGAGCGTTGCCTCTCTCCCTCGCTGATACCTGCTGCCCTAAAACAACGCCAAGCTGGCGGATTTCTTCCCATGTGTCTAAACGGGCATGAGGTCCCTCATAATTTATGAAAACTACCGGAGGCAGGTCCTGAAGCTCATCCCGGTCTACCTGAGCGAAACCTGAAACGGCTGCTCCTGCCAAAATAAAAATAATTAATAATTCTTTAATTTTTATTATTTTCATGATAAAACTCCTGATAATAAATTGTATTATAAAATAAATTAAAACGCAATGTGAAATAAGGGGTAGAGGTAAAGGCTAAGAAGCAAGAAAAAAAACGCAGAATTTTTTTTTAAATTACTTGACAATATTTCATCACTGTATTACAATTTGTAATATGACAGTAAATATACCAATTATGCCAAAAAAGGCTACCAATGAAGTAATAACTACCGCACGGCTTCCTTACGATACAAGGAATAAGCTCCTCATTCTTTCCAAAGCGAAAAATAAGACAAAATCAGAAATTATTATTAACGCGCTGGAAATGTACTACGAAAAAGAGGAAAACGAGTTAGATTCATACACTCTTGGACTTTCTTACTTCGGCAAATACGGCTCCGGTATAGGCGATCTTTCTACAACTTATAAAAAACGCTTCAAGGAGTATCTAATTGCACGACAGAATACTTATTGATTCCGGTCCTCTTATCGCGTTATTTGACGCTGACGATAATTATCACCGGAAAATACGGGAATTTTTAATTAACCGCCAATATTGCTTTATAAGCACGTTAGCTGTGTTTACGGAAGTTTCTCATATGCTTGGATTTAATGTTAAAGTTCAGCAGGATTTTTATGAGTGGGCGGCGTATCACGGAGTAATTATCAGCGATATAAATCAAAATGATCTGCCGCGAATAGCCGATCTTACCAAAAAATACGCGGATTTGCCGATGGATTTCGCTGACGCTACTTTAGTAATTACAGCAGAAAAAACCGGTATAAAAGAAATCGTAAGTCTGGATAAGGATTTTGATATTTACCGCCTCCCCGGAAAAGAAAATATAAAAAACTTGTTTTATAATTACTAATGACCAATGTGTAATGAAAATATATAAATACATTTCAAATTAGTAATTCTACATTAGTCCTTATCTTAAGGATTCCAGTTCTCTGGCTGCTTGTCTTCTTGCAAGAGGCGGCTGATTAGCGGATGAAATTGTATTTAATATTTTTACTCCTGATTCGCTTAACGGCGGACCGGAAAATCTGCAAAGAGCGCCTGTTGCCGATGCGATCGCGGTTAATATTCGCTCATCTTTAACTGTTTGAAGCAGATAATTTGAAAACGCCTGAATCGCGATCCCCTGCGGATCGACTCCGATTTCTCCGATTGCCTTTACTGCCGCGGATCTGATCATAGGCTCGTTGCTATTGCGGAAAATATTTAATAACCATGGGATGGTTTCAAATGATCCTACTTTTCCTAAAACGGTTAACGCGTTCAATCTAAGCGTCATTGGATTTTTTTCCGCGGAAATTTTTAACAGAAAGGATGTCCAGTCAGGTTCATTCGCGCCGACATTTCCGGAATTTACGCCTTTGCGGATTTGCTCAAATTTAATTATTGTCTCTTCTTCGTTTAATGGTATTTCTAACGCGTTTGGAATTTTAGGAAGACCAAGTTTATAAGCTCCTTCGGGAGTGTGACCGTACAGAGCTTTTGTCATTTGCCGGTCTTCAATTTTATACGCATATAGAATCCAGTCTGCGCCGCCTGAATAAAGCACTCCGTCGTCTCCGAAAGCGGGAATCGAGGCTGCGTTTTGCAGAAATAAAAGCCAAAGCCTCCTTCCGTTATGTGCAAATCCTGTCGCTCCGTTTTTACTCAATAAATAAATTCCAATATCATCAATGATCATTTCAACTTCAGTTTCATATCTGCTTTTTGATTCTGCAAGATCGCTGATGTGTGTCTTGCCTGTCCAAAGTATTTTTTTTTCTTTTATCGAAATTACGGCGATTCTTCCGTCATTCAATGTAACTGCGATAATATCATCTTTGATGGCGGCGGCTAACGCGGCGGAAGGAAGTTTAGGAAAAGCCAATGCCGGAGCGCTGCTTTGCGCGGAAAAATACCAATCCTGTGATAATCCGGGAGTATCAATTGTGCCGTCAGGATAGATTACAGCGATTTTTTTTTCTTCAAGAGATAAAACAGCCGCAGGTTTGGAATGAAGTTTCCAGACATCAACGTTTCCGAAAGGGTCAAGCGCGATTACTTCGTTGTTTTCCAAAGCGAATAAAATACCTCCGCTGCGATCAAGCTTCGGCGCAATTATAAAGGACGCATCCAGCGTCTTTGTCCAAAGAAGCGTTCCGGAGGCTGTATAACAAAATATTTTTTTATCGGTCGGAATAAATAATCTGCCGTCCCATCCGATCACCGCTCTTGCGCATAACGGACTTCCAAGATCGCGCCTCCATAATTCCCTTCCTATTCTGTTAACCGCGATAAATATTCCGTTTGTTCTTGAGATATACGATGTGCCTTCCCGCGACCTTGTAACAAACGGGCTGATTCTGCTTCTTGCCGAATAATTCCAAAGCGGAGTTCCAATTGTTGAGTAAGCTCTGATATTTCCGCCGTCGAGCGCGACAACCGCCGACTGCGCCTGAACCGAAGGAAGCGAAAGAACCGCTCCTCCCAGCGCCTGCCGCCAGTATGGCTCGGTCGTTAAAAGACCCTGCTCACGCTCCGGATTCTGAGAAAACAGCGGAGATGAAATTAATAATAATGTTAAAATCTTTCCAGAGAGAAATCTCATTATTTATATTATAACTCATTCTGTGTTATTATCTATCAATGGCAATGAATGATATATACAAACTGCATCTTGAAAGTATTGCTCCGGGCGGGGATGCGCTTGGCAGATTCGAAGGTAAAACAATCTTTGTCGAAGGCGGCGCTCCAGATGAAACCGTTATTTGCCGTATTATTAATGATCATAACACATGGGCTCGCGCGGAAATTTTAGAAATAAACGATCCTTCTCCTGTTAGAATAAAAAGCGCGTGCGATTTTGCCGGCATCTGCGGCGGCTGTAATCTTGCTCATATTAATTATGAAGCGCAGGTTTCGGCGAAAGAAAATATTTTAAAAGATTCGATTGCCAGAATCGCAGGAATACAATCGCCTTTAATAAAAGTTTTTTCTTCACCGCCGTTTGAATACAGAAACAGAATGCAGTTTCATTGTTTCAGGCAGAATGAGAATAAGAAAGATAAAACCCGAAAGTTTGGTTTAAAAGGAAAAAAAAGTGAAGAAATAATCGCAGTTAACGATTGCCTTGTCGCTGTTGCGCAAATCAGAAACATTCTGCGGACAGGCGCTTTATCGATTCCGCCCGGAAAAGATCGTTTCACGGTTTTTTCAAAAGACGATTGTTTTTTAAACGAAGGAGAGCAGAGCAGAGGAAAAATAACACTGCTTGGAAAAGAAATAATTTTGGATGCGAGTGTGTTTTTTCAAAGTAATTGTTTTATGCTGGAAAAAATGATTTTGGAATTGCGTAAAGCCGCGGAATACGCTGATAAAAATTTGCAAATGGCAGACCTTTACTGCGGCGTCGGAACATTCGCTTTTTTTCTACACGATCTGTTTGATAATGTTATATGCGCGGAAGAAAATAAAACAGCAGTCAGTATCGCGCGCGAAAATTTAAAAGGCGTTAACGCGGAGTTTATAGCGTTACGTGACACAGAATGGCAGCGCGCGGTTTTCCAAAAAAGCAATAAAATAAATTTCGCTGTTATCGATCCTCCAAGAGCGGGGCTGAATATAAAACTTGCGGCGGCTTTGGCGCGGGAGATGATTCCTGCGCTGGCGTATGTCTCCTGTGATCCTGCGTCCCTCGCGCGCGATTCAAAAATCCTTATAAACGGCGGATATAAGTTAAAAGAATTAATGTTATTTGATTTTTATCCGCAGACATCGCATATCGAAAGCATGGCTGTTTTCGTAAAATAAATTATATGTTATAATACTTTCATGAGTGATATTAATATCAGCTTTATCAACGTTAAAAAAACTGTTACCTGCGCGTCAGGCACTATTGCCTCAACTCTTATCGAAAACTTCGGCATCCATGCTGATGAAATCGCCGCTATCAGGGAAAATAACGAGATTCGTCCGCTTGGTACTTCTCTTCTTGTGAACGCGGCAGTTGAGCCGGTTCTTCTTGACTCGCCGGAAGGGATGATGATATACAGACGCACGCTTTCCTTTGTGCTCGCGATTGCCGCGCGGGTTGTTTTTCCCGACAACGGCGTTTATGTCGGTCATTCGCTTGGCAACAGTTACTACTATACGCTGAGTTCAGGCGATAAACCCAAGAACAGCGATGTGGAAAAACTAGCCGACGAAATGCATAAAATTATAAATGAAAATTTGCCGGTTAAATTTAATTATATTTCTTACGAAGACGCGATAAAAGTTTTTAAAGAAAATAACCAGACCGATACAGTGCTTCTTCTGGACTATAAAAATTCGCCGCTAATTAAAATTAATGAATGTAAAGGTTACATGGATATTTATGTACAGCCGCTTTTGGAACGCACAGGTCTTTTATCGGTTTTTGATCTAATGCCTTACGGCGACGGTTTTCTTCTTCGCTTTCCCGGCATCGGCAAAGGAAAAACACTCGATCCTTTTAATGATGAGCCGCGAATTTTTGAAGTTTACAATGATTATAAAAATTGGGGAAAGATTATCAAAGTTCGGGTTGTAGGAGAGCTCAATTCTAAAATAGCGTCAAGAGAAATTTCCGATTATATAAGAATCGCGGAAATTCATCAGGCAAGAAAAATGGCTGATATCGCGAATCGTATTTTAGAAAACCGCGATAAAATTAAAATGATATTAATCGCCGGTCCTTCAAGCTCGGGAAAAACAACAAGCGCGAAGCGGCTTGAAGTTGAGCTGATGGTTTCTGGCGTTAAGCCGATCGCGATTAGTCTTGATGATTATTACAGGGGAACAGCCGACACTCCCAAAGATGAAAAAGGAGAGCCCGATTACGAATGCATGGAAGCCCTTGACGTGCCGTTCCTAAACGCGCAGTTACAGGCGTTATACCGCGGCGAAGAGATTTCGCTTCCTGTTTACGATTTTAAAACGGGAAGCCGAAGCGAAAAAGGCGGAAGAAAAATCAAGCTTGATAAAGACAGCATACTGATAGTTGAGGGTATTCACGGGCTTAACGACGCGCTTACTCATTCAATCGAGCGCGGCACAAAATTTAAAATTTATGTCTCTGCGCTTACTCAGCTTAATCTTGACGATCATAACCGCATCCCGACAAGCGACAACCGGCTCTTAAGGCGTATGGTGCGCGATTCCCGGTTCCGCGGAATGCAGGCGGCAGGCACCATAAAAATGTGGGCTAACGTTCAAGCAGGAGAGCGCAAGCATATTTTTCCGTTTCAGAATAACGCCGACGCGGCGTTTAACTCGGCTCTTGATTATGAGCTTTCTGTGCTTAAATATTACGCCGATCCGCTGCTGCGAGCTGTTAAACCAAATGTGAAAGAATACGCCGAAGCTGTAAGGCTTTTGTCGTTTCTTGATAATTTCGCTCCGATTCCTCCGCAGCATGTGCCGGGCACAAGCATCCTGCGCGAATTTATCGGTGATTCGGAATTTAAGTATTAATTATGAAGCAGATGATTTTTTGTTTGTTTGCAAACTAACCGAGTTTTGTAAACAGACACTATTTTATTCCCAATGCGATTGTAATCTTCATTTTAAAATCATTTTCCGGGATTTTATTTTTTAAATAATCGGTGGTTATCTGGCGGATAACAGGAGGGAACGCGTTCCAGTAACGCTGCGGCCACGTTCCCATTTCTTCGCGTAATTTTTTATCGACAGCCTCGCTCATTTCGCCGTGCGTAAAAGCGACAAATTGTTCTATCATCGATAATAAAACATCAGGCGGTAAATCAGATTTGCCGTCTTTACTTCCTGTGCCTGTAGGCAGCCAAGCCTCTGTCAATTCATTAATTTGTTTTTTATTTAATTCCGGAGCGTGCTCTTTTAAAATATTAGTGATCATTCCTTGAATCGATTCTCTCATCGCGTTCATGCCGCCGCTTAGACCTGAATTAATTCTGTTTGTTATTTCACTCGCCATTCTTTGCGGATCGGGCATATTTCCGACAGCGTTAAAAACCGTTAAATCGCGCCTGCGCCTCGCGACAGCCTCAGCTAACGCTTCGATCGTAGCTTCGTTACTTTCGTTGAGAATATAATCAAGCGCTTGAAACAGCTTTGTGTCTGTCATTAAAAATGATTAAACTTTTTTTGTTATATGATCGCTTTTAAGGCACCGTGCGCAGATTTTGAGTTTCGCAGTTGTACCGCCGAGGCCGGTTTTTACATTAACAAGATTCGGTTTCCATGTTCTTCTGGTACGATTTTTAGCGTGGCTTACTTTATTGCCGGTGATTGTATGTTTTCCGCAAATATCACAAGTTCGTGACATGATTTTTTCCTTCCTTAAGTAGGGTCTGTCTTATTTGTATCAGAAAAATAAAAGAGTGTAAACCCCTAATTTCCCGCTCTTATCACATTGAACCAAGCTTCGTTGTAAAACTCCAGCGAGTCGCCGATATCAACGACAAGCTCGGTTTTTTCCAATTCTTCCTCTGAATAAAGAGAAATTCCCTCTTTTAAGCTGCGCGCCGGTATGTTTACAGTCGCCGGAAGTCCGAATTCATCGGCAAATTCGGCGTAAATATCAGGTCTGTGTATAAAATTGATGAATTTATGCGCCAGATCGGCGTTTCTTGCGTTTTTCAAAATGACCATTGTATCGATATATGATGGACCGCCCTCGTTCGGAATAAAGATGGCGGTGTTTGCCATTAATTGCTCGTTATTAAAAATTTCTTCATAAACCACTTCGGGGAAACCGTGGACAACCCAAAAATCTTCATTGGCGTATCCTTTGCCGAAAGTCTCAGCGTCGAATTTTACAAGGTTGGGTTTCCAGTAATTGTTAACAAGGTCTTTCGCTTCGGCGATTTGGCTCGGGTTTTTTGTGTTCACGGAATAATCCAGAGTGACAAGCGCAGAACCCATAACATCGCGCAAGTCATCGAGCATTGTCATTCTGCCGCGAAGATCCTCGCGCGCGAAAATCGACCAGCTCTCATCGTAAGCCGGAACTCTTGCCGTGTTAACTATAATTGCCGCCGCGCCGTAAAAATACGGAACAGAGTATTCCATTGCAGGATCGTAAACAGCTTTTTCTAAAACATTTGTATCGATATTTTTTAAATTCTCTATTTTTGATTTATCGATTTTTTCCAGCATATTTTCGCGTATCATAATCGGAACGTAATACCCTGACGGAAAAACAATGTCATAGCTTCCGCGATTACTGCGCGTCGATTTTAATTTTGCGTACATTTCTTCGTTAGACGCAAACTCGTCGTAAACTACTCTTACGTCAAATTCATTTTCAAATTTTTCGATCACTGAATCGGGAATATAATAAGTCCAGTTGTAAATATACAGCCGTTCTCTGGAATCACAGGAAATGGCGGGCAATAACAGCGCCGCCAAAACGACAAGATAGATGATGTTTCTTTTTTTCATCATTCAACCCCCTTGTTGACAGCTTCTTTCTATTAATAATAATAAAACGAAGCTGTCTTTATTTTTAATTACTCCAAAAGCGGCTTTTGTCAATTCTACTCACCTCCTACTCTTATGGAGTTAAACCACGCATTGTTATAAAGATCCAAGTCTTGCCCTAAATCTTTTTTTAACTCAACTTTTTCCAAATCCTCAGAAGTGTACCATGAACGTCCCTCGCCTCTGTAGCCTTTTATAAATTGACGCGCAGGTACGTTAGCTGTAGCCGGAAATCCAAACGCGTCGCAGAATTCGGCGTAAATTTTCGGGTCGTGAATAAAATTGATAAACTTATGAGCAAGCTCGATATTTTTCGCGTCCTTTAAAATTACCATGCTGTCGATGTACGCCGGTCCTCCTTCATCGGGAATAAAGAAAACAGCGTTTGCCATCATTTTTGGATCTTCTACAATTTCTTCAAAGACTACCTCAGGATACCCTTGAACAACCCAGAAATCCCCGGTTGCAAAACCTTTACCGAAGGATTCAGCGTCAAATTTTACAAGGTTTGGTTTCCACTTGTGGATGATTAAATCCCGCGCCTGAGACAGCTCTGCGGGGTTTTTTGTGTTAGCTGAATAACCTAAGAATATAAGAGCGTCTCCTATAACTTCCCGCATGTCGTCTAACATTGTCATTCTTCCTTGCAAATCTTCCCGCGCGAAAATTGACCAGCTTTTTTCGTAATTGGGAACTCTCGCGGTATTTACGACAATGCCTGCGGCTCCGAAATAATACGGAACAGAAAAATCCATGCCGGTATCATAATCGGCGAACCCCAAAACCAGCGGGTCTACATTTTTTAGATTCGGAATCAATGATTTGTCGATTCTCGCGAGCATTTTTTCATGAATCATGATTGATGTATAATCCGCCGACGGGAAAACAATATCGTAACCCGCTCCTCCGGATTTAAGTTTCGCGTACATATCTTCGTTAGACGGAAACTCATCAATTATGACTCTTACATTAAATTCTTTCTCGAATTTCTCGATAACGGAATCCGGCGTGTAGTATGTCCAGTTGTAGATGTACAGACGCTCTCTTTTGTCGCATCCTGTAATTGTCAGCATGACACCTAACACGATACCCAGTAACGCAAGCATTTTTACATTTTGCGAAACACACAGTCCTGCCTGCCTTTTTCTGTGAACTGTGCCGGTAATTAGTATTTCGTCCATCTCTTCCTCCTGATAAATAAATTTTTATTTTAACATAACAGTTTTCGATGTTATGTTATTTACAGTCTTGTCATTTTGCGGCAATATACTTTAAGAATTTTCTAAGTAAGACGCAGAGAACAACAGTTCCCAATATCATTACAACCGATAACGCGCTGATAAGAGGGGTTATTCCGCCTTTGCGCGTGATTGCCGAGTAAATAAACACCGGCAGAGTAGATGAGCCCGGTCCCGACACGAAAAATGTAATCACGAAATCTTCAAGCGACAATGTGATCGCGGTTAAAAATCCTGAAACAATTCCCGGTCTGCAGATAGGCAGAGTTATTTTAAACATAGTTTGTCTTTCGTTCGCGCCAAGATCCGCCGCCGCTTCGATAATCGAAAAATCGAATTCTTCTAACCGCGCCATGACCATTAAAAAAACAAACGGAATGTTAAATGTAGTATGCGCTACATATATTGTAAAAAGTCCAAGTTGAATTCCCACTCCCGCGAAAAAAATCGCCAGCGATACGCCGATAATAATTTCCGGCAGAATCATCGGCAGAAAAGAAATTGTTTGCACATAACTTCGCGTTTTGAATTTATACCAGCTTACTCCGATTGCTCCTATTGTACCGATCACTGTTGCCGTAGCCGCGGAGCTTAGCGCGATAACAAGACTGTTTCTTACGGCGATCCACAAACCCCGTTCCGTTAATAAACGCTGATACCATCTAAGCGAAAATCCTGACCAGCTCATGCTTGTAGAGCTGTTAAATGAATAAACTACGAGCACTAATAGCGGTAAAAATAGAAAAATCAAAGTAAAGATAAGAACGGTCTGCGAAACAGAAAATCGCTGTTTGTATGCGCGTTTTGCGTGTCTTGCGGCTTCTCCCTGATTTTTAGAAGGTATTAAAGAGGTGATGATTTTTGTTACGAAGTTCTGCGCCATCTTTACACCCCCTCCGCTTCAATTTTTCTGGACTTCGCTTCTTTTATTTTTTTCGCGTCTTTTTTCTGCACATACATCATCCACAAAACGCCGATTGTGGTAATTAACGTCAGCACCATAGAAATAGCGGCGGCGCGCGGCCAGTTGCGCGATTTTAATAATTGATCGGCGATTATATTTCCAAGCATGTAAGAATCCATGCCGCCGACAAGAAGAGGAACAGCGTAAGCTCCGAAGATTGGAATAAAAGTGAATAACACCGCGGTAAAAATTCCGCCGCGGATGTTAGGCAAAAGAATTCTAACCATCGATATAAATTTATTAGCGCCGAGATCGCGCGAGGCTTCTAAGAGCGAGAAATCAAATTTATCGATTGTTGAGTATAACGGCAGGATTGCATACGGCAGATACATATAAACTAAAACAAGGATTACGGCTTTTTGATTGTACATGAAAGGGATGTAATCTTTTATCATTCCTAAACTTAAAAGAAGCTGATTTAAAAAACCATTGTTCCCGAGGATATTAATCCACGCGAAAACCCTGATTAAAAAATTTGTCCAGAACGGAATGATGATTAATAGCAAAAGTAATGTTTGATACTTGCTTCTTGCCATTGCGTAACCGCAGGGAAGGGCGATCATAATTGTGATAACAGTGGCGATAAACGATGTAACAAGAGTGCGAAACGTTATGCGCAGGAAAACAGGGTCTGCGAGGTAGCGGTAAGCGTCAAGTGAAAACTCGTTTACAACCCCGCCGTGGAGCCCCTTTTTTAAAAAACTGTATGCGATAACAATCGCGATAGGAGCTATGAAAAAAACCGTAAACCAGAGCGCCATCGGCGAAGAGTAGAGAAAGCCAAGATTTTTGCGGAAGTGATTGGCTTGCTGTTTCAACTCTTTACCTCGACAATGTAACCGTCAACAGCGCTCCACGAAAGATAAACTGAATCTTTCCAGAGGATGCTAGGTCCGTCATCGGAATAATTCGCGTGCTGTTTTATTACGCGGATAATTGTTTTATCGGTTTGTACATAAAACTTTGTCTGAAATCCCGAATAAATCGGTTCGTCTACAATGCCTTTTATAAGGTTAATATCGTCGCGGTTTGTCGCAGGCTTTTCTTTCGTGATAACAATTTTTTCGGGTCTCACTGTGAAGCTCACCCTTTGCCCGGAATGAATCTCGTCAACATCGGTTACTTTGATAATTCCAAGCTCGGGGATTTCAACTTCCGCCATATATTCGGTCACATTATCAAAATCCTGCAGTTTTACTTTTTCCACTTTTTTAATGATGCCGTCAAAAAGATTTGTCTCTCCGATAAATTTCGCGACAAAATTAGTCGCCGGGCTTTCGTAAATTTCGTGCGGAGTGTCAATTTGCAAAACCTCGCCCTGATTCATTATCGCGATTCTGTCTGAGACAGAAAGCGCTTCCTGCTGATCATGGGTGACATAAATAAAAGTGATTCCGATCTCATCATGGATACGATCAAGCTCGATTAACATATGTTGTCTCAATTTTGCGTCCAACGCGGAAAGCGGCTCGTCAAGAAGAAGAACGCGCGGCTCGTTAATAAGAGCGCGGGCGATCGCGACACGCTGCTTCATACCGCCTGATAACTGATTCGGTTTTTTATCGGCATGACCCTCAAGGCTTACAAGCTCAAGATACTGATGCACCTTGTTTTTTATCTGCGCCGAAGACTCACCTTTTAAACGCGGCGAGAACGCGACATTTTCAAAAACCGAAAGATGAGGAAAGAGCGCGTAATTTTGGAATACCGTATTGGTCGGGCGTTTGTTTGGAGGCAGCGAAAGCACATTGTCGCCGTCCAAGGTGAGCCTTCCGGTATCAGGAGCTTCGAAGCCGGCAATGATGCGCAGCAATGTTGTCTTGCCGCATCCTGACGGACCCAACAGGGAGAAGAACTCTCCCTTTTTAATTTCCATGCTCACATTTTTGAGCACTTGAAAATCACCGAAGGATTTGCAGATCCCCTCGATGGCAACATTGCTTCCAATCACGAGGGGAACCTCCTTGCGCTATGTTTCAGTCGGGTGAGGTACAATAATTTCCAGCCTCCCTATGCAGCGAACAGTTAATATAAAAGTACAATGAAGTTTTTTATCTTTTATGTCAATAGATTTTGAGAGGATTTATGTAATGTGAATTAAAATTCCNCCTGCCATAAAAACAATCCCGCAGGCGGTAAAGTGGGACCCGCAAGAGAGCGGTCTTTTGTCATGATGATTTCGCGCAGTTTTTCAGGCGGCGTTTCGGTCTGCTCATAATGAAGGAAAGTGCCGGCTACAGAGCGCACCATGTTCCGCAGGAAAGCATTGGCGCGAATCTCAAAAATGAGCGTGTTCTTTTCTATATAAAAGTATGAATTGTAAATATAGCGGTTAGTTGACTTTCCCGCGAATAGCGAGCTGTCGCCTGCGCCCGCGAAAATGGCGCAATCTGTTTCTCCAAGGAGATTTCTGCCGTAAGCGTTAAGAAGGTCTAGGCGCGGGAAACGGTTAAGACGCAGGAAATATCGGTTTTCAGCAGGCGTTAAAGAATTTTTAAATTGATAACGATAGACCCGCGCTTTGGCGCTAAAGCGCGCGTGAAAATTATCATCTGCTTCGCAGGATTCAAGGACGCGGATATCGGCGGGAAGCAGCGAGTTTAAAG
>JGI24695J34938_10000033_pt1 | contig 103928 bp, 85 predicted proteins | sample TergutCo191P3_FD_34938 | JGI IMG/M metagenome (IMG submission 34938)
CTGTTTTCAAAGTGATTATCCACCAGTAAGTTTACCCTGTCGAGTATCAACTGCCATTCTGCGTCAGTGGGACGCCCTGTTGTACTTGTCTGCGAATAAGCCGTCCCTGCCAAAGCCAATAAGAACGCCGCCGTAAATATTAATGCCCTTGTTTTAATCAAAATGTCTCTCCTCTTTTTAATTGTTCAATAATTTCTTTGTTTTATCTAACCGTAAAATTAATACTGTTAGGAACACCCGCTAAAGCAAGCGTGGCAATACGCCATTCCCCGCCTGAAGGTCTTACAACAGTCATCAATCTGTATTGCCCGGTTCTTACGGTATTTGGCACTGTGCAATTAAATTCCAAAGCGCCTGATATTGATCCTGCGTTCAGCGTACTGCGGTTTCTTGTTCCGATAACTTCTACAATCCTGCCGTTATCATCAACTAACGCCGCTCCAACTTGCCCGCCGGGAAACGCATTCATACCAACATTTCTTGGAGTCATCGTTACGGTAAACCGTTCATTTTGCCGTACACTTGTCATGCTTGATGCAAAAGAAGTCAATGCAAGCCCGTAACCGCCGCCTGTTGTTCCGGGTTCTGCGTTAACTGTAAAATTAATCGAGTTTGGAATATTCGGCAAAGCAAGCGTCGCGATTCTCCATTCTCCGCCATCGGGTCTTACGACAGCCATCAAACTGTATTGTCCGGCTCTTACCGTTTCCGGCGCATAACAATTGAATTCCAAAGCGCTTGATAATGATCCTACATTTAACGTACCGCGGTTTCTTATTCCGATAACTTCCGTAATCCTGCCGTTATTATCAACTAACGCAGCGCCTACCTGCCCGCCCGGGAATTGTTCCAAACCAATGTTTCTTGGAGTCATCGTAACTGTAAACAATTCGTTTTGCTGTATGCTGTTCACGCTTGCGCTAAAAGCTGTTAACGCAAGTCCGTAACCGCCTGAGTTTGTAAGCCCTGCATTAACAGTAAAATTAATCGAGTTAGGAACATCCGGCAAAGCCGGCGCTGCGGCCCGCCACTGTCCGCCTTCGGGTCTTACAACAGTCATCAATCTGTATTGCCCGACGTTTATTATTTCAGGCGCAAAGCAATTTATTGTTAATGCGGCTCCGGTTGATCCCGCGTTCAGCGCATTTCTATTGGCAATTCCTATTACTTCTATAATCCTGCCGTTAATGTCAACTAACGCCGCTCCGACTTGCCCGCCGGGGAATTGTTCATAACCTGCATTTCTGGGGGTTGTTGAAACAGTAAATAATTCATTTTGTGTTACTGTTGTTTTACTTGCTGATAAAACTGTCGGAACAAGCAGATAGCCGGCTCCTGATATTCCGGAGAAAGCAAAAGGACGATCCGCGTTGTACGAATAAACAGCGATTTTCCCGTCAGGACCATTAGTTGCCCAATAAACATTTCCGGTTGTTTGGCAGTACCGTAATGTGTCATTTATATTGAGCCTGACTCCGCGCATTTCCCGAGCCGATTGCAAAATTCTGCCTCTTTCATCAATTATCGCGCAATAGGTTGAAATATAACTTTCATTACTCATTAGTTCCCACATAAGCAGATACCTGTTATCGTTCAATCTCGTTATTTTCGGGTTACCCGCGTTTTGCGTATCTTTATTATTATAATTCGTGATCCATACAGGCTGGCTTACAGCGTTTAACTCATTGTCCATAGTAAGAATAAACAAGTTACGCGAATCGTTATGGCTTTCGTGTAAAACGACATTATTGCGTTCATACGTTCCGGCAAAAAAGCAGCCGCCTGATGTTTCAACTAATCCTCCCATTTGCGCAAAAGTAAATTGATATCTTGATCCTTCTTTAAACCTGAATGCCGAAAGAGGGACAGAACGCTGACCAAGTTTAAACTTGTTAAAAAAGAATTGCCTTGGGTACATATCGCCTTGATCAGCAAAAATAAAACCGTCTTGAACAGGAAGAATAAATTGATTGAACGTATGGCTCGTATACGGAATACCTTGTAAACTGCCATTAGCCTGACCTCTATCAATTCTGCTGAAAGTGTTTTTATCGACAATGAATCCATAAGATGCTTGATGATTAAGACCGTCGTTTCGCGACATGAACATTTCCGTGGCGAAGTAAATCGCAAGCATATTGCCGGATATTTCCATTTTGCATGAGCCTGACCTAAATGGTCTTTTAATACCGTTAAAACTATTTTCCGCATTGGCAATTAACCTGTACATATTCAGCCGTCTGCCAGAATTGTCATACTTAACCAAAGCCATATTTTCGATGTTTTTATCATTTTCCTCCACATCTTTGGCATAGAAGAAATAAAAATTTCCTTCATTGTCTTTTGTAAAAGCGCCTAACTTTTGGAACTCATTCTGAAACCTTATTGTTCTTATGTGCCGCAAATCACTTGAATATTCATAAACATGCGTTACTTCAGTCGTAGCGCTGCATACGCTTACTGTTCCGTCATCGCTGACATAAGTCGTAATAATAGGAGCAAGGTCTGCCCAGCCTCTTAAATAATCCTTCCCCCTGTCTATCGACATTGCGGCTATGTAGTCAATTTCCTGTAATATGACAGACGGATTTCCGGCAGTATTTTGTCCAAAGACCGAATGGGGAGCAATACTGATTACAACCATAACCAGAAGCGCGATTAAACTAAATTTGTTTTTCATATCTTATGTACAATATATCTGAGTAAAATAAAAGTGTCCATGAATTTAGCAATTTTTTGAAAAATAATCTAATTTATATGTATAAAAAAGACCCTACTCCAGCTTCAGCTCCGCCCGAAACGCAGACTGACCGTTTTCTTTTTTTCCGTCAAAAGTGAAAGTGTTTTCGTTTAACGTACCGGAATAAATATCAATTTTATCGCCTAACAAAACCTCGTTTAAGTAATTGATATCGAGGCGCATTTTACCGGCATTTTCCAAAAGTTTTGTATCCAGAGTGTCTTCTATCCATTGGATGTAACGAACATTGTTTACGTGACCGTTGTAATCAATATCGGTGTAGAGCGCTTTGCGTTCGGAAACTTTTACCAGATTGCTTCTCTCTTCCAAACCGCTGGCGGCATTGTCTTCCGCGGTGAATGTATCAAGACCATGATTTGACGGCATTCTTTCCATTATAACTTCCGGTCTTAACGGACGGCGTTTTCCAAGGTCTACGACCAGCCACGCGCTCTTACCTGCAACAACGGAATTACCGGCTTTATCTTTAATTTCGTAATTACGTATAACGAATAATTTTTCATGACCTCGGGGCCAGCTTCGGATTGTTATCGTATCAAGATAATCAGACCGCTTATTTACCGAAACAGTCATCCGCGAAAGCAGCCAGACCTGCCCTGAGGCAGCCATTTCTTCTCTGCCGACGCCGAGATTATCAGCATGACTGATTGCCGCTTCTTGAAAATATTGAAACACGGCGTTTAAAGTTAATCTATTCGATTTATCAATCGAGCCAAAACGTACAGGCAGATTCTCCTGCCAGACATCAACAATGCCCGCGCCTTTTGGGTTAGATGGATCACAATTCATATAATGAAACTACAATAAAATATCGAATTTTTCAACTATAACGCGCTGTAAAACCCGTTGTTTTTGATTTATCGGGTAAAATGTGTTAAAATATAAAAATGTACAGCCGTGAGATACTCTCCCCTATTTCCTCCCCGATAATTGACGGCGATCCGGTTATCGGAACATGGAATAAAGCTTTTGATAAAGTAGATTTACATGAAATTAAAAGTCCGTATAAATATCCTATGCCGCGATGGCTGGTAAATCATCGAATTAAGGAATGGCAGAGCTTCAGCGCGTATAATGATTTTTATTTGCTGGAAGCGCTTTTCTGCGATTTAAAATTATATAAAATGGCTCAGGTTATCGTTTATGATAAAAAGACAGAAGAAAAATTTATTTTCAGAAAATTAAGTTCCAGCATTGGATGGAAGCATCCTCTAAGCCTCGCGAACAGTTCGATAGACAGTCATTCATCGCGTTTTTATTTTTGCATTCACAACTGGCTTGACGCTGATACTATCAAACTTGATATTAATATCGAAGACGCAAAAAACAGACCTTCGCTTACTGTGCATCTCGCGTATAATTTCGGAAGTCAGTTTATAACGCCGATTTCTGTATCTTTGGATATTGCGAAAAAGCGAACGATGTACGCGTTTAAGGGACTTGCTCCCGTGCACGGCGATATGGTCTTCGCGGGCAAACACATGAGTCTAAAAGAAGAAACCTGCTCAGGAATTTTTACCGATTATAAAGGATTTTTTCCCTACCGGATGCAATCAACAATTTGCACAGCAGCCGGTTTCGATGATAATAATAAAAGGTTCGGTTTTCATATCGCCGAAAATCAAACCAGAGAGACAAATAAAAATAACGAGAACGCGTTATGGATAAACGGAAAACTGACGCCGCTGCCGCCTGTTTTAATCACAATGCCGGGAGGTCCGGAAAATAATTGGGTTATTCAAGATGTCGAGGGAATGGTCGATTTAACATTTACGCCGAAAGAACAAATCAAAAGCGGCGTGAATTTGCTCATAACAAGAGCCGAATTAAACGCGCCTTTGGGATATTATAACGGAGCTCTTGTCGGTTCTGACGGAGAGACAATACAATTAAAGAATATTTTAGGATTAGGTGAAAAACTAAATTTACGGGTGTAATCATGGCAAAGAGAAGTGATAATAAGGCAATTTACGCGCCGGGTGAGCTGAGCAAAGTCAGACAAAAATTAGGCGTAACAGACGACAGCGAAGCGAAAAGAATGATGCAGCTTCTCGGCGGAGAAGTAGGAACAGAACGGAGCCTCGAATCCAATAACGCAAAGAAAAAAAGCAATGATTCATCTTCTTCATCGTCAAGCGGAAAAAAAAGACGAAGAATCGATCTTCTCCCGGATGATGAAGGCGGTTCGTCAAAACAAAAAAAAACAGGACCGTATCCGGGAGACGATCCTACAACACCGGTAAGATTAAATTATTCGGAGAGAGTAAGGATTGATCAATACGCCGGACAATTAATTTTTGAGATAAAAAGTTCTATGCAGGTTCTTGCTTCGATCTTTTCATTTTTTAAAGAACCGACAGACAGCGTAAACTCGCGCTTTGTAATGGTGCGTATAAATGAATATTACAGCAAAATAGAAAAAATGGTAAACGCGGCAAGAAACCTCTTTCCGAAAAACAACACAAAAAGAAGCAATCAATTAAAGAGAGTCTCGCCTTTTGTTTTAAGAATTATTGACGTTCTGCGCAACTGGGATATTGAAGCTCTATCAAAAAATATTGCGGAACTTCAGGCGCATCCCAGATCGGTTACAGTTATGGATTTCGCTGATGTTCTGCGGAATATTTATAAACCGATTTTTATTTTAGAAGAAATAAATCTAGAGAATATTAAAACGGCATTTAAACTTGTATATAAAATTCTATATATAGAAAGTCCGATGGAAGCGAAAGAAAAATATCAAGAAATTATACGCAACATTATCGCGTCTATACTGGACATCAGAAAGAACGTTCACTTCGGATTATATCCGCTGGTAATGAAATTAATTTCCGATCGCTTTATTCCCTACGAACGTTTTTTTATCGAAAGGCGAAGACGTTATATGGCTTTCCTAAATGTAACAGAAGCGGTTCAATTAAATCCGGCGGACTTGAGCCCGCAGCAAATTGAAAGCATTGATGTGGAAACGCTTCAGAAAAATTCCAAAGAAGAAGAGCTTTCCGAAGAAGAAGCAAAACAAAAAGAAGAAGAAATCGAAGAAGATCCGAACGATCCGGAAGTAATAGAACGTAAAGCAAAAGAAGAAACCGAAAAAGCAAAACAAAAAGCGATGGAGCAGGGATTAGTCGCGCTTGGGACGCTTTTCCCGAAAGCCGGATGGGATAAGCTTGTAGAATATCCCGATATGTATCCATATTTCTCGAGTGTTTACAGCATGAGACATGGTTATGAATTAATCTCTCCTACGGACCCTGTTCAGCAGGTGGCGGTGTTATTGCATGTGTTAGACGATCTTTTTATCGGACTGCGTTATGTGAACTTCGGAATCATAACAGGAGCGGACGGAAGCCCGGTAAAATTAAACGAAGAACTTACAACAATTTTGAATAACTGGCGCGGTTATATCGAAGATAGTTTCTCAAGAGATTATCTTCCGCGGCTCATGGATTACTGCAGAATAATCGAAAACACAAGAGACTCAAGATCAACTTACGCGAAGAGAAACATGAACGAAATACATTGGATAAAAAGACTCTACTTCCTCCCGTATTATAAATTTGAATCGCTCGGACCGCCTCCGTTCCCGAAAAACGACATTACTCCGATTTACAGCGAAGTCAGAAAACTGCGGAAATATTTAACATCGATCGCTGTCGGAATCGAGCAGGGAATCCGCTCCGGCGGAGCGGCGGCTAATGCTCCGTGTCAGGGAATAAATAACCCGTGGGAAACATACAGTTTTCAAGTACCGAATCCCGTATCGAAACGCATGGATATGATGTTCCAGCCGGAAAGAAAAATAAACGCTACTCTTGTTTTCTTTTCGTTATCAGCGGTTACTGTATTGGATCATCTTATAAACAACGAAAACAGTTGGGCATATTCAAACCGCCCCGGTCCTGTTTTTAGAAGCGTTAATAACGAAGGAGTTTATCCGCTTTTCGGCGTAGACGAAAAAGTTGACGCTGATAAAATATTTAAAGAGAGTTTGAAGAAATAAATTGATGAATCGATCTTAAAAGAATTTATTGTATAAAAAATTTTCAATATATAAAAAAATCAATAAATTAAATTCTCAGCATCTGCACTTCAACTCCGAGCGCTTTCGCCGCCTCTTCGGCTTTTTTGACTCCGGCGATTATAACTTTTCCCGTTACTGTCCGCGAACCAATCGAGTTAAAAGCGGCGGCAATGTCCGCTGTCGAAACAGAAACAAGACGCTTCAGTTTTCTTTCGCGGTAGTTGTCTTCGATGCCGTAAAGGAATCTGTAAAAATCTATTAGTCCGTCTTCCGCCGCGGTTCGCGGACGAGTTTCTTTCGAATAACACCCGATGATCGATTTTTCAAGATAATCGTCCGTGCAGACGCCGTACATACTGTCTTTAAAAATCGCCGATACAGTTTCCAGCGAACGAATAGGATTTGGATCGCGGTATGTCGCGAAAGACACGCAGTTTTCGAGGCTGTCGCTGTTTATAAACGCGCCGTAAGCGCCGCCTTTCATGCGGATATCTTCCCATAACGCGCCTGTGCTAAGCTGATGCGTTAAAACCATTTCAGCTAACTGTTCATCGGTGTCAAAAACGGCGGCGTTACGCGTCATGGCGGCGAAACCTATCTGCAGGGTTTTAGACGCGAAAACCTCAGTCTTGGGTTCGTGTTTAGAAAAATCCTCTTGAGCGGCGGTTCTCTGCTTCGGCGCTCCGAATCCGCAAAACCTCTTCGTAATTTCTTTACACGCAAATGCCGTTTCTGATCCTGTAATATTAGCGATAAGCCCCGAATTGATAATTTTTTCGCGTATATATAAAAGTTTTTGAATAATTTCTTCGGTTTTTAATCCGGAAAGTTTGTGAACAAATTCGATCTGCGTAATGCCTGCCCATTTTTCTTCGACATTTTTTGAATGTGAGCTGAAACATCCTGCTCTGCCTGAAGAATAAACATGACCCATAGGCGCAAGACTGGAATTGATTTCATTTTTCATTTCTAAAACAAGATCGTTTATTCTTTTTTTATCATTAAAAACCGCTTCGGTTATCAGACGTAAAGTTAAATCCAAAGACGCGGGAATTTTTTCATCAAGGCATTTGAGACGGAATAAAATCCAATCCCTGCCGGTTAAATCAAAATTGCCGCTTGCTGTTTGCGCGAAAGCATTGACTCCTTTTGCCGTAGAACCTGTGTGAAGAAGAGGCGCGAAGCCGCCGACAGTGCGCGCCATTAAACTTGACACTTCGCCGTAATCCATTCCCGGAAGACCGACAGAACTTACCGCTCTTGTAAAAAACTGCATCCACGGATAATATTCCGGCGGGAGCAGATCGACCGGAAACGAAAGATCGATATAAGTAATACCGTTAGTGTAAAGATCGTGGCAGAGAGCGGGTACTCCGTTTAAATCTTCATGACGGCGGTGAATTATATCGTGCTGAACAGAAAGATCGTTGCGCGAAAGATGAGGAATGGAAGCAAGCGCCGCGGGGGTATCCGCTTCGCTTTGAATTTTTAACAGCATATCGGATTTTTCTATAATGACGCTCTTATCTTCTTGTGATAATTTTTTTTCTAAATCATCAAGCGATTTTAAATGTTTTTCCTCCTGCTTAGGCAGAAAATCTTCTTTTGGTTCGATAACAACAAGAGCGCGGTGCGGATTATCAAGAAAATATTTTTGAATGAGCGATTCAAAATATCTTTTATTATTAGTGATATTTTCTTTCAGCCCGGCTAATGGTTCGTTAAGCAAAAGACTTTCCCACGGAGCGGTTCCGTGAAGCCACGAGCGCAGAGCGCGCCGCATCCACACAAGCGAAAAAGGTCCGCCGGAGCGGCGAATTTCTTTCTGCGAGAATTCAAGCGCGAGAATTGCGGCTTCGATTTCTTCAGGCGGGATGCCTTCGCTGACAAGGCGGCGAAGCTCGCTTGTTATCAATTTTTCGACAGCCGCGCTCATCTTTTCCGGTTTGCCTTTTACGCTTTTTAATCCCGCGACAAAAACAACTTCGCGAATTTCGCTTTCCAGCCCTGAGACAGGAGTAATATCTTCGCCAAGACCGGACTCAACTAATTTTCTTGTAAGCGGAGATCCGTCGTGTCCTAAAAGAATTTCTGTTAACGCGGCAAGCGCGAGATTTTCGTTTATATCGGTAACATCGCAGCAAAGCCACGAAAGAAAAATTGTCGATTTATTATCGCTGTCTGCAGGACACTGAACGCGGAAATTTTTCGGCTCTTTCCAGCGCTGCGTTTTATTAATCGGTTTGCAAGCTGAACCGTTAAAGCGGTTTTCTCCGTTTTGCAATTCAGAGAAAAATTCTTTGTAAAGGAACGTTAATTGCTTTTCTGTCGGAATATTACCGGCGAGAAAAACGCGGCAGTTAGCCGGCGAATAGCGCGTGCGGTGAAAATTTTTTAAACCTTCCCATGTTAACTGCGGTATCTCCTGCGGATCGCCGCCTGACTCAAAATCGTAGGGAGTTCCGGGCATCACCGCTTTTACAGACCAGTGACCGGCGTAAGTATCAAGCGATGAATACGCGCCTTTCATTTCATTGTAAACAACGCCTGTAACAGCAAGCTTCCCGTCATGATACTCCAGCCTGTGTCCTTCCTGCATGAATGTCCATTCGGGAATCAACGGACGAAAAACAGCGTCGCCGTAAACTGACATCAAATTAAAATAATCGTGCTCGTTAGTAGAGCTCGCGGGATAAACTGTTTTATCAGGGAAAGTCATCGCGTTTAAAAAAGTCTGAAGACTCCCCTGAGCCAGAACGATGAATGCGTCTTTCAGCGGATAACGTTTCGAGCCGCAGAGAACAGAGTGTTCCAGAATATGAGCAACGCCTGTGTTATCCTCGGGAAAAGTTGTAAACGCGAACGAAAAAAGATTTTCGATATCATCATTCAATACATGAAAAATTTCAACGCCGCTTTTTTCATGCTTTACCCAAATACCGGTCGCTTTTAACTCCTCAAGATCGACAACATCAAGAATGATGAATTTACTGTCATTTGTGCTGTCTGCCAGCCACTCCTGCCCTTTCTTCAGTTCTGTTTTAACGCTCATACAAATATATCCTCGTCGCTTGTCAGAATAATATCTCCTCTCTCTCTTGCGGTTCTAAACCACGAAAGAAATTCTTTCGCCGCCGTATCGCAGTCGCTCTTTGGAACAGCGCCTAAAATTTCAAATTCCTCGCGTATTGATTTTCTGCGTCCCGCGGAAACACACGATAAAATTTTTTCGTTAAAATCATTGCTTCTGCCTTTTAATAAAATCGCGACTTCATAATCCGGCATTGTTGATAATTTTTCCTGAATGGGACGATCTATGCATTTTAATATGTCGTCTAACGTATAAAGTTTTTCTTTTAAATTTTGACCGATATGCGGATCATCTTCTTCAAGTTCATTAATTAACCTGTCGCCGAAAGAATAATCGCCTTGTTTTAAAATCGCGGCGAGAGTCTGCATTCCATCAATCTGAATATCTTTTGATCCGCCGGCGACATTTCGCACTTTTTCTTTTAATGCCGCGGAAACCTGTTCCAGCACTTCGGGAGAAACTTCGCCTTGATGAGCGATTCGTTTTAAAACATCAGCTTTGTGCGAAGAATTAAATTTGCTGATAACGCCTGCGGAAAGTTTCGCGGGCATTCTGCTCAATATAAGCGCGGCAGTTTGAGCGCTCTCTTCTTTCAGCAGCATAACAAGCTGTTCTATAGAATATTCTTCCAAAAAACTAAAAAGATTTTCTTTTGATTCGGGAACCGCTTTGTTTAACAACTCCTCGCCTTTTTCCGGACCTTTCGCCGCGTAAAGAATTCTCCGCGCTGTCTCAACGCCGCCGCGGGTAAACCCTGATAAGCTGTAACCGTTTGTTGCTTTTAAAATTCCGCTGAATTCCGCGAGTATCTCTTCTTTTTCTTCCGGCGCGATAACTTTAGTTAAAGCAATTTCTTTTAAAATTTCTCTGACATGATCCGAGTCAAGTTCTTTAATAATCGCCGACGCGTGCTCGCTGCCGATGATAATCAAAAACTTTGCTGTCTTCGCAATTTTATTATCATACTGCGAGATTCCTTTTCCGGCTTTAACTTTTTCATTTTTAATTTGTTTAATTAACGAAGAAGGCGGAAGAGAAGGAGGAGTTTTTTGCGCGGATGGTTTTACTGTTTCTTTTAATAAAGCAGGCTGTTCATTTTTCGGATTCATGGTCTGATTATACATCTGTATACCATGCCGTAATATGTTCCCCATATCTAAATATTATATTATAATAATCTTCTAATGAATAGATATTTTTTATTAACGCTGATTATAATCAACTTATCTGTTATTTATTCATGCGGAAGCAAACAATCCGCGCCTTCTGCGGAATCATCAGAACATAATTCAGAACAAAATATTGATCAAACTATTAACAATCCCGCGCCGGAACCGTCAAGAGCGGAAAGAGTGATGAGAGCTCTGCATGAAGCGTATCCGGATCAAATAATATCGATAGAATTTAAAAATGATGATTGGGCTATACTGCTGCGTAACGCTTTGTCGGAAGAAACATGGTACTACTTCGCCGAAGGCAGAATTTTGCCCGAAGATAAAAGAGAGAACGCCGCGAACTATCGGCCTGTTCAATTTTATAATTATCCGGAAGAATTACCTGAGTGGAGAGCAAGCACCGATGAAGAGACAACTCGATATCAAAGCTGGCAAAACAGCAGAAGACAAAATACCGCAAGCCGCTCATCATATTTTCTTGACGATCTCTTTCAAGCTCATGACAGAATAAAATCCAATAACGAGCAGAGAGAGATCAGGTTCCTCGGCAAGCTGACAAAAGTTCATAATCTAATCGAAGAAAAAATGAAACAAGTAGAAGAACAAATTCTTTTAACCGCGGAAACAGATAACGAAGTTAAAACATGGGTTAGTAGTATCGGCTCGCTTGAAGGATGGGGATGGCGCAATATCGCCAACACGCAATCGCGTTCTTTTCATTCTTACGGACTTGCCGTCGATCTGCTGCCGCGAAATTTAAGAGGCAAACAAACATACTGGCTTTGGACTTCTCAATATAGAGATGATTGGTGGAATGTTTCGTATAACGAACGTTATCATCCTCCGCTTCCTGTGATAAAAATTTTTGAAGCGCATGGTTTTATCTGGGGCGGTAAATGGCCGATGTTTGATACAATGCATTTTGAATATCGCCCGGAAGTGTTAATTCTCAACGGCTTGTATAAGAATCAAAATTAAATGTAATATAAAAATAAGGAGATTTAATGAGTGACAGTTCTGGCGATAAAAAAGACGGACCTCAATGGCCAAAATTACCGGATTTTAAAGGATTCGGCGGCTGGAAATTTCTTCTGATTTATCTCGCCGTTTTAATTGTGGGTATAAGCCTTTTTAATTTTGTCTTTTTAAGCAGATTAAATCCTCCCATTGATTTTTCAGAATTTAAAGCGCGCATTTCCTCGGGCGAAATTAAACGCGTTGAATTAACAGATTCGTATTTTACAGGATACACAAATCCGAATAAAAGAGACGCAAGATCATCAACAATGCAAAGATCGTATAACACATCACAAGAAAGAATATACCGCACTGTATCAATTTATTACGAAGACTTTTTAAAATTCCTTGATGAAAATAATGTTTCCTACGGCGCGGTTTCCCGCGAAGGAAACGCTTTTCTCAGTTTTATTTTCAGCTGGGTATTGCCGATCGCGTTCTTCATTTTAATCTGGCGCTTTGTAATTAAACGAATCGGAAATATGGGTAGCAATGTTCTCTCTGTCGGTCAAAACCGCGCGGTTATAGTCGCCGAGGGAGACGTTATAACGCGTTTTGCCGATGTCGCCGGAGTCGATGAAGCGAAAGAAGAACTTGTCGAGGTCGTTGATTTTTTAAAGAGCCCGGAAAAATATAAAGAGATCGGCGGAAAAATTCCAAAAGGTGTTTTGCTGGTCGGACCTCCGGGAACAGGCAAAACGCTTCTCGCCCGCGCTGTCGCAGGAGAAGCAAGAGTCGCTTTCTTCCGCATGAGCGGCGCGGACTTTGTCGAAATGTTTGTCGGCGTAGGAGCCGCGCGTGTCCGCGATTTATTCAAGCAGGCAAGAGGCAAAGCGCCTTGCATTATCTTTATTGATGAGTTAGACGCAATCGGAAAAAGCAGATTGAACAATATGAGCGGCAACGATGAGCGCGAGCAAACCCTCAATCAGCTTCTTGTTGAAATGGACGGCTTTGACGGCACAAGCGGATTGATCATTCTGGCAGCCACAAACCGCCCTGATGTATTAGACCCCGCGCTGCTTCGTCCCGGCAGATTTGATCGTCAGGTTTTAGTTGACCGCCCCGATCTTAAAGGAAGAGAAGCGATTTTAAAAATTCACTCAAAAAATGTAAGACTCGATCCCGCGTCTGTGGATTTAGAAACTGTCGCGCGCGTAACATCGGGTTTTTCAGGCGCGGACTTAGCGAACATTGTAAACGAAGCGGCTCTTCTCGCTGTAAGAGCGGGACGCAAGATGGTAACTCAAATAGATTTTGATGAAGCGATCGAAAAAACAATAGCCGGGCTTCAGAAAAAAACAAGAGTGATAAAAGAAAAAGAAAGAAGACTTACAGCATATCACGAAGCCGGGCATGCGATGATCGCCGCCTTTACACCTAACGCCGATCCTGTTACAAAAATTTCGATTATTCCGCGCGGTTTTGCTTTAGGTTACACGATGCAGCTTCCTGTTGAAGACCGCTACACGGTAACGCAATCCGATCTATTGGGAAGGATTGATATTTTGCTCGGCGGAAGAATTGCCGAAGAAATGATCTCCGGCGAATATTCCACAGGAGCGGCAAACGATTTGACCAAGGCGACAGACATCGCCCGTAAAATGATAACCGATTACGGAATGAGTGATCGTTTCCGCAATGTCGCGCTTACATCACGCGGAATGAGCATGACGGGACAAGATCAGCGCGAGCCGAGTTTTCAGCGCGAATACGCCGAAAGTACCCAGCAGTATATTGATGAAGAAGTCGCTCGTGTTATCGATACCGAATACGCAAAAGCAAAAATAATCCTCGAAAATAAACGATACATTCTGGATAAAATTTCAACGGCTCTGCTGGAAAAAGAAACTCTTGATGAAAAAGAATTTAAAACTCTCCTTGATGAAGAGAACTAAGTGATAAAATTATACGAAGAATCATAATTGAAGGAATTTAGATAGAAGTTTGATGAAGAAATCACCTGCTTCAGAAATGCCGCCTCTTTATTTGATTGACGCTTACGGATTAATTTACCGTTCTTATTTCGCGTTTCTCACCCATCCGCTTCGCAACAATGCGGGAAAAAATGTATCCGCTCTTTTTGGTTTTTCGCGCACAATTGTCAGCATGCTGATCGACGGCGCTCCTACAGCGGATGACAATGGCAAGCTGAAAGAAAATTTGGAAATTCCGCTGAGAATCGCCGCTGTTTTTGATTCGCGCACTCCGACTTTCCGTCACCGGATGTACAGCGAGTATAAAGCAAACAGACAGAAAACACCTGATGACCTTCACGAGCAAGTTCCGTTAGTTGAAGAATTTTTAAAAGAGCTTGGAATATCATGTTTAAAATCCGAAGGATTTGAGGCTGATGATATTATCGCCGCTCTCGCGAAAAAATGCCAAAACGAAAACAGACAGTGCTATATTTTTTCTTCCGATAAAGATTTGCTGCAGCTTGTCGGCGGCGGCACTTACGAACTGCGCCCGTCAAAAATTAACAGAAACGAAACAGGCGCTTCAAACTCAGGTCCTTCGTGGGATTTAATCGGTCCTGACGAAGTAAAATCCGAGTGGGGCGTAGAACCTTACAGAGTGTTAGACCTTCTTTCTCTTATCGGAGATTCCGCCGACAATGTTCCGGGTGTAAAAGGAATCGGCGAAAAAACGGCGATTAAACTGATGTCGCGTTACGGTTCGTTAGATGAAATTTACAAAAACATCGCCGCGATAGAAGGCTCTGCCGGAAAAAAAATCGCCGAAGGAAAAGAAAGCGCCTATTTTTCTCAGTCGCTAATCCGCCTGCGCGATGATATTGAACTGCCTATTGCTTCAATTGACGATTTATCCGTGGAAAATTTAAATCACAGCGCAGGCGCGGCTGTTTTAATGCGCGAAGGTATCCGCCAAAGCGCCAAATTACTCGATAAAAACGCAGGTAAAGAAATTTTACCGAAAACCAACATTTACCCGACCGCTCCTTCAGACAAGCCGCAAGAACAAAACAACGGTTCTACAGAACCGGAACAATATACACAAGAAGCGTCTGATTATAATAATTTCAATAAAGCAGATTCATCTCTTATTGGCGATGGCGTTTATAGAACAATCCTCAATTTTGATGAATTAAAATCATTATTCGAGCAGGCGCGAAAACAAAAATACATGGCTCTTGATTTTGAAACAGACTCGCTTGACGCGTGGAACTCCCGCCCCATCGGCATTTCGTTCGCACTAAAACCAAAGGAAGCTTTCTACGCGCCGGTCGCTCCCCATGGCGATAATCAAAATGAAGAAAATAAAACAGTAACGCAATTTCTTGAGCCGGAAAAAGCGCGGGCGCTTTTATCGCCGCTCCTCGCTGATAAAGAAATGACGATCATTGCACATAACGCGAAGTTTGATTACAAAGTCAGCCGCGGCTGGGGAATTGATCGCTGGCGGTGTAAAATACAGGATACGATGGTCGCGGCGTGGGTTGCAGACCCTGAGCGCAACAACTATTCGCTGGATTCGCTCGCATCTTACACCTTCGACTGCACACCGGTTAAATATAACGACATTGTTCCCAAAGGCATGAATTTCGGCGCTGTTCCGCTTGAAACCGCGACAAATTATTCCTGCGAAGATTCGGATTACTGTATCAGATTAAAATTTTTCTATGATGATGTGTTAAAAAAAATCAACGCGGAAAATCTTTTTAATAATTTAGAAATGCCGCTGCTGCCGATTCTTGCCGAGATGGAAGGCGAAGGAATAAAAATCGAACCTAAATCGCTTATTGCCTACGGCAATGAACTTGCCGTACAATTGGAAAAAATTCAAGCTGATACGTGGAAGCTTGTCGGTCATGAATTTAATCTTGCGTCCCCAAAGCAGCTCCAAGAAGTGCTTTTTACGGAACGTAAACTGAAACCAGGGAAAAAAACAAAGACAGGTTACTCTACTGACGCGGCGGCGCTTGAAGAACTTACCCGGGAAGACCCTGTTCCGGCACTGATTCTCCGCCACCGTACATTATCAAAAATAAAAACAACTTATGTTGATACGTTAGCTGAAATGGCAGACACAAACGGAAGAGTGCACACTAGTTATGTGCAAACAGGAACCGCGACCGGACGTCTTTCCAGCAGAGAACCTAATCTTCAGAACATACCGGTGCGCACCGAAGAAGGACGCCGAATCCGCGAAACATTCATCGCAAAATCCGGCTGTACATTGATTTCCGCTGATTACAGTCAGATTGAACTGGTAGTTCTGGCACATTTATCACAGGATAAAAATCTTATTTCCGCTTTTAATGAAAATAAAGACGTTCATTCGCGCACCGCGGCTTTAATTTTCGGCATTAACGAAAATGATGTCAGCGGCGAACAAAGACGTATAGCAAAAACGATTAACTTCGGAGTAATTTACGGCATGAGCGCATTCCGTCTTGCGAACGAACTGAACATCAGCAGAACAGACGCGCAGAATTTTATAAACGCGTATTTTGAAACATACTCAGGCGTTCGTCAGTTTATCGAAAATACAATTATAAAAGCCGAAAAAACCGGTTATGTCGAAACAATTTCCGGACGCCGCCGCTTTGTTCCAACGATTAATTCACCTAACAAAACGGAAAAATCCGCAGCGGAACGAATTGCAGTTAACACTCCTATTCAAGGTTCAGCCGCGGACATTGTAAAAATAGCAATGATCAATCTGGATAAACGCCTGACAAAAGAAAACAGCGCCGAAAGCAATGCTTTAAATGTGCGTCTTTTATTGCAAGTGCACGATGAATTAATTTTTGAGTGTCCGAACGAAAACAAAGACGAAGCGGTAAAATTAATTAAAGATGAAATGGAAAAATCAATAAGCCTGAGCGTTCCGCTGAGAGTCAGCGTAGAAAGCGGAGAGTGTTGGGGCGAATTTCACTAGACCTTAACTCTTCCTCTAAAACTGCGCGATAAAGTTAATTTATCAATATATTCGATGTTTCCGCCGACAGGCATTCCGGAAGCTAATCGTGAAATTTCTAAAGGATAATTTTTTAATGTCTTTTGTAAATAAAGAGCGGTTGTATCGCCTTCGACTGTGGGATTAAGCGCTAAAATTAATTCTTTTACATTTCCGAGGCGGCTTATCAATTTGTCGATAGAAAGATTCGCCGGGCTTACTCCTTCCAGCGGAGCGATTAATCCGCCGAGTACATGATAAACGCCTGTGAACTCGCGTCCTTCTTCGATAATGCGGATATCCTGCGCTGACTCCACTATGCAGATAACGGACTTGTCGCGCGCAGTATCGGAACAAATGTAGCAGGGATCTGTCTCGGTAAAGCCGCCGCATACGCCGCATCTTTTAATCGCCTGATGAAGTCCTGATAATTCTTTTGCAAGCGCGAGAGCGAGAGCCGGACTTGAATCAAGAACGTGATATGTAATTCTTCCGGCGCTTTTTTTCCCTATTCCGGGAAGCTTGGAAAATAATGTAACCAGTCTGTCAATCGCGTTATGACTCATAAAATTTTTTATTACATTCCGGGAAAACCGGGAATATTTATTCCGCCTGTCATCGCGCCGACTTCGCCGCTGATCGCTTCTTTAACTTTTGCCATACCGTCGGTAAAAGCTGCCATGATTAAATCCTCCAGCATTTCCACATCACCGCCTTCCATCATCGGCGGAGAAATGCGCACAGCAAGCACTTCCATTTTTCCGTTAATATCAATTTCTACCATACCGCCGGCAGCTGCTCCGGTCGCGCTGATTCCGCCGAGTTTTTCCTGAAAGCCGCTCATCTGTTCCTGGATTTTTGAAGCGTTTTTCAATATATCAAATGGATTAATATTCATAATATCTCCGTTAATAAATTTTCAGGAAACAATTGTTCCCGGTATTACAGATAAAACATTTTCCGCCTGAGAAGAAATCTGAGTCTTCTCCGCTCTTCGCACTGCGTTATCCCACATCGGAGCGTCTTCATCAGAGGCGGCAGCGTTTCCTTTCTCGGCAACCTTGCGCCTAAACTCGTCAGTAAGAGAGCGTCCTCCTCCCGGAGCCGGAGGTACGTTATGCGAAACTGTATCCGGTTTTCTCTGTGCCGGAGCGGCGCCGGAAGACGAGCCGCCGGAAACCAATACGCTGCGGGCGGCATCTATCGATTCTTTCAATTCTGAAGGAGAAACCCATTTTGTAAGCCATGTTAATTTTGAAACAGCGGTTTCAAGTTCAAAACGCACAGACACCGAATAGCGGATGTTACGGTAGCAATCAAGTAAAATATCCAGAGCCTGTTCAAGCCGGATCGAGTCATAAGCGTTTAGAGTTTTCTCCGAAAAAAGAGCGGGACGATAACCGAGCAGCGATTCGCGTTTGACGCCGTTTTTTAAAAGCAGCAGGCTGCGGTAATATCCGCATAAATCAATTATAAACTGTTCTATGGCAACGCCGCCTGCGAGAATCTCATCAGCTAACGAAAAGGAGAGCGCGGCATCATTGTCAGCGCACGCTTCCGAAAGAGCGTTAAGTTTATCAAGACCGATAATGCCGAGTTTTTCGCGGATAAGGCTGCTGCGGATATTGCCTTCGGAAAAAGAGACAACCTGATCAAAAAGAGTGAACGCGTCTCTCATGCTGCCTGTCGATTCTCTTGCTATCCAGAAAAGCGCGTCATCCTCAGCTTGAATTTTATTTTCGGCGCAGATTTTTTTAAGTGTTTCTTGAATTGTTTCGACCGGTATCAGCCTGAAATTAAACTGCTGACAGCGGCTTTTTATCGTCGCGGGAACTTTATGAAGTTCGGTCGTGGCAAAAATAAAACAGATGTAAGGCGGCGGCTCTTCGATAGTTTTTAACAGCGCGTTAAAAGCGCTTCCGGAGAGCATGTGAACTTCATCGATTATATAAACTTTGTACCTGCCTGCCTGCGGCGGAAAAAGAACCTCATCTTTAATCTGGCGCACGTCGTTTACGGAATTATTCGAAGCGCCGTCAATCTCAAGCACATCCATGCTTGATCCCTGACTAATCGCCCGGCAGTTATCGCAGACTCCGCAAGGACCGTCAGAATCTTTCGCAATACAGTTCAAAGAACGCGCAAGAATCCGCGCGGCGCTTGTTTTGCCGCATCCCCTCGGTCCCGAAAAAAGATACGCGTGAGCGATATGATCGTTTTTGAGCGAATTTTTTATGGTAGAAACTACAAATTCCTGTCCGGCTAATTCGTCAAAAGACTTGGGTCTGTATTTAGTAGCGGTTACTTCATATCTTGCTGCCATGTTAATAAGTTTATAGAAGAATCCAAAAAATAACCAGATAACCGCGAAAAGCTCTGCTGATTGGAACAGTTTCTATTATTTAATCATAAAAAATTTTTATGAAAAGCGCTCCGTGCCAGGAGCTCCGCGGCGCAGCAACCCTCCGCTTACCGTTGCTTCCTTCCGGACCTGGCGGGGTTGGGCGGTGATTGCTCGCACGGTTCCTGACACAGAGCAACTATATGTTATCTTTTGTTAAAAAAGTTATCAAGACAGAAAAAATATACTGCCGGAAAAAAGAAAAAACCCCCCAGGAAAAGGAGGTGACGAAACCTGGAGGGTGGCTGAAGTACGTCATCTGTTAAGATCGTAACATCAGTTATAGTTAAACATAATAATTTTCAAACCCGCGGTCAAGCATTTTATTGCTCATTATTATTTTTTATGACATACTTTTAATATGAATAAAATTCTTAAGACTTTTCATTCAGGACGCGCTGTTTTTTTTATGATGGTTTTTATTTGCTGTATTATTACGATTTCTGTCTTAAAAATCGCCGCTTCCGTGATACTTCCTCTTACTATCGCTGTTTTACTTGCGTTTGTAATGTACCCGCTGATAAAAGCTTTTGATAAAATCCGCTGCCCGAGGGTAATATCGATATTAATAGTTGTAATAATAATTGTTACCGGTTTGTATCTCATTGGAATGGTGCTTTTTCAAACGGGAATTATGATCGCGAAACACGCGCCGAATTATGAAATGCGTTTTCAGGAAATTTACAATTGGGCAGCGAGAATTTTCGATCTTCCTAATGATGAAGAACTGAGTATCTGGCAGAATCTTTGGGGGCAGGAAGGAATACGCAAGTTTATCCGCGATTTTACGATCTCGTCGTCTAACACATTTTTAAAATTTTTATCAACTGCCGTGCTTGTTGTTTTATTTATTGTATTTATTCTGTTTGAGGCGGTGTTTTTTAAAAATAAACTTACAACCGCTTTCGAAAACCGTATCGAGCGCATCACAAATATGGGAAAAGAAATAGTTTCGCAGGTTACGCGCTATTTAACGGCGAAGTTTTTAATTTCTCTTGCTAACGGAATTATTTTCGCCGTTAGTTTTTCGATTGTCGGTCTTGAGTTTGCAATTGTCTGGGGCGTTATTCAATTCTTATTAAATTTTATACCGACATTGGGGAGCATCGCCTCCGGCGTAATAATATCAATGTTTGCATTGCTTCAATTCTGGCCGGAACCGGGTCCGATTTTTATAGTAATCGCAATAATCCTTGTCGTTAATATGCTTTGTAATATTTTTGATCCGAAGATAATCGGCGACAATGTCGGGATATCTCCTCTGGTAATTCTTGTCTCTCTTTCAATTTGGGGTTATATTTGGGGTTTCGCGGGAATGGTTCTCGCAGTTCCAATGATGGTAATTATAAAAATAATTTCAGAAAATATTCCAATGATGGAACCTATATCAATTTTAATGGGATCGAGGAAATCAGTTCTTGCGAAAATACAAACATCTGAAAAACCGGCAGAATAATTATGACATATTTAACAGGATTCCATGCTATCGAAGAAAGAATAAAATCAGGACGCCCCTGCGGTCCGCTGTTAGTCGCTAAGGCAGGTCCGCGCGCAAAAGAAATTGTTACTCTCGCAGTTAATAATAAAATACGCCTTGAAAGAACCGGTACTTTTGATCTAGACGGCATCGCTCCCGATAACCGCGGCATCGCTCTTCATGTAGAAGATGACGCCGGCGGCGCGGACACCACTGTAGAAAATTTCCTGGCTGCTTTGGCAGATGAAGATGCGCAGCGAAATACTCCCCGTGACGCGCTGGTTTTAATCCTTGATGAAATTACAGACCCGCACAATTACGGCGCTATTCTGCGCTGCTGCGATCAGTTCGGAGTTGATTTGGTAATCAGCAGAAACCGGCGTAACGCAAAACACGCGGGCATTATCTCGCAGACATCGGCAGGCGCCGTATCATGGGTAGCGCAGGCGGAAACTCCGAATCTGGCGCGCGCGATGGAAGATTTAAAAGAAGCCGGTTTTTGGATATACGGCGCCGACATGAAAGGCGAAGCAGTTCACACAATAAAATTAAGCGGAAAAATAGCGTTAGTTCTCGGCGGCGAGGGAAGCGGCATATCCCGGCTGTTACGCGAAAAATGCGACGGCTTCGCTGCGATACCGTCATCAGGCAGAATTGATTCATTGAATGTATCTGTCGCCGCCGGTGTGCTGCTGTACGAAATAAGACGTCAAAAAATAAAGTAAAAATTTAATTTCGATGTTAGTTTCTTTTTTTATACTCGCCTTGACATATAACTGCTGTTGGTATAATAATTTATATATGGCTGATGAAGAAAATAATAAAAACAGAAAAAATTTCTTAGTGCCTATTGTAATAATATCTGTAAGCTTGTTTCTTATTTTACTTATCGCCGTAGTATGGACTGCCGCAAGGAAACCATTAGTAGTAAAACAGTTAATATCAGAAACAAATATAGGCACAGTAGTAAAAGAAATTTTACCGGTTTCGGAATATGTTTGTCTTGTATATAATTATCAATCTATTACGCAAAGATCATATAATCCCGGTAATTGGATCAACGCGCGCAATTTGCTTATCGTTCTGGACGGAACAATTAAACTTGGATTTAACTGCGAAAAAATTACAGTAATCGAAGACGGTACGCGTTTAATACTCAATATGCCTCCGATAGAAATCCTTGCACACGAACAATATCCCGAACGCGCGCGGTCTTACGAGCTTGCAGGCGGCGGACTTTTCCCGCAAAAAATTACGCCGCAGGAAATACTTGATTTAATGGGTGATACAAAACTTGAGCAGGAAATTCTGGTAAATGAAAACAACGCATTGATAAAACAAGCGCATGATTCCGCCGAAACGCTTTTTAAACCTATACTTGAATTAAATCCCGCAATCAGCGAAAAATATTTTATTGTATTTTCTTGGTGAAAAAGGAGATTATATGGCAGCCTCATTATGTATCGCAAAAAACACAGAATTGGAAGATGTCGTTATATTGACAGAACTTCTGAACCGTCACGGTCTTATAACCGGAGCGACAGGAACGGGAAAAACAGTGACGCTTCAAAAAATGGCGGAAGCTTTTTCGTCCGCGGGGATTCCCGTGTTTGTCGCTGATGTAAAAGGTGATTTATCAGGTGCTGCGAAGGAAGCTGTTTTAAGCGAGAAGCTGCAAGCCAGACTTGAAAAAATAAATGTCAAAGACTGGGAGCCGGGCGCGAACCCTGCTGTTTTTTGGGATGTTTTCGGCGAGAAGGGACACCCGATACGCGCGACAATTTCCGACATGGGTCCGCTGCTTCTATCTCGTCTTTTAAATTTATCAGAAGCGCAGACAGGCGTGCTGCAGATAATTTTTAAAATCGCCGATGACAACAACATGCTGTTACTCGACATGAAAGATTTACGCGCGATGGCTCAGTATGTAGGAGATCACGCGGCGGATTTTAAAACCGAGTATGGAAATGTTACAACTGTCTCCGTCGGCTCGATTCAGCGAGGTTTACTCGCACTTGAAGAACAAGGCGCGTCAAAATTTTTCGGAGAGCCGATGCTCGATATTATGGATTTTATCCGTACAGACGCGTCAGGAAAGGGAGTAATAAATATTCTTGCGGCGGATAAACTTTACAATACGCCGAAATTATACGCGGCAACTCTTTTGTGGATGCTGTCAGAATTTTTTGAAATACTGCCTGAAGCAGGCGATCTGCCAAAACCAAAACTTGTTTTCTTTTTTGACGAGGCGCATCTTCTTTTCGCGGACGCTCCGCCTGTTCTCCTTGAAAAAATCGAAAGAGTTGTCCGCCTGATACGTTCCAAAGGAGTGGGCGTTTATTTTGTTACGCAAAATCCTCTTGATGTTCCCGATAAAGTTTTAGGACAACTCGGCAACCGCGTGCAGCATGCGTTACGCGCATTTACTCCCAGAGATCAAAAGGCGGTTAAAACAGCGGCGCAGACAATGAGAGTGAATCCTGCTTTTAACACAGAGCAGGCGATTCAAGAATTGGGAACAGGAGAAGCGCTAATTTCTTTCCTTGACGAAAAAGGAAGCCCGTCCGTTGTACAAAAATGTTTTGTTATTGCTCCTGGTTCCAGACTGGGACCTGTTACAAAAGACGAACAAAATTATTTAATCAATAATTCGCCTGTTTTCGGAAAATACGAAGAAGCTGTAGACAGAGAATCCGCTTACGAATTGCTTACAAAACGCGCCGAAAACTCAAGCGCAGCGAAACCAGCTGCGGCAAAACCGGTTTCGGCGAAACCGGCAAACGCGAAACCTGCAGTTACAAAAAAACCCGCCGCGCAAAAAAGCGCCGGACAGGGAATGAAAGAATTTGTGTTTGGATCGACAGGACCAAGAGGCGGAAAACGCGACGGTGTGCTGCAAACAGCGGCAAAATCCGCCGCGCGGACAATGGGAACCAGTCTTATGCGGGGATTACTCGGAAGCCTTAAATGAAACAAACTGACGATCAATTAATCGAAAAGTTTTGGCAGGTTATCGGAAAGCGGCAGCAATCCATTAACAAACAAATGGACGCGAGCGAGAAAAAAATTTTTCAAAAGATAAAAGAAAGCAGACGCGTTCTTGAAGAAATGGAAAAAAATTTCTTTAATGAACTTGATGAAAAAAAGCAGCGGCTGTCGAAAACAGAAAATGAATTCTACCGCAAGATGGAAGCGAAGGGAATTTATTTTGAATCAAACAGCGAAAAAGAAGAACATAAAACGTCCAAAAAAATTAACAAGAAACAGATTGAATATAAAATTGAAATCTCCGATCATCCGGTATACTCGGCAATCATTAAACTATTATCCGATCGAGGATATAAACTTGATGAAGAAACATTAAGATTATACTGGAACCTTGTCACATCAATGACTCGCGTCTAACGCTTGGCAAGATGTTTGCGAATATCAAGAGCGACAGCGATAATTATAATCGCGCCTTTTACAATCTGCTGCCAATACGGCGACATATTGATAAATGTTAATCCGTAATTAATAACGGAAAAAATCAACACGCCGATTACAATTCCGGGCACAGTTCCTATGCCGCCGAGATTTGAAACACCGCCGACAACGCAGGCGGCGATAGCGTCTAACTCGTAACCATTACCGTAATTATTTGTCGCTCCTCCAGTTCGCGCGGCTTCCAGACTGCCGCCGAGACCGTAACAAATTCCCGCGATTGTGTAAACGATGATCAAAGTGCGTCCGACATTGACGCCGGAAACGCGAGCCGCTTCGGCATTTCCTCCGATCGCGTAAATATTTTTTCCGTAGGTTGTTTTGTTAAATAAAACCCATGTGATGATAGTAACTAGTATCGCTATTATCACAATATACGGAATCGAATAAACTCCGTCAAATCCTATATAGCCTGTTCCAAGTTTTGTGAAACGTTCGTCTAATCCGCCTATCGGCTGCGCGCCGTAAGGAGGTCTGTCAAAATAAAGTGATGTCGCGCCGTACACCGCAACCATCGTTCCGAGTGTCGCGATAAAAGCCGGAACTTTTAATTTTGACACAATTACGCCGTTTACAAAACCGAAAATTCCGCAGACAACCATCGCGGCAAGAATCGGAATAATCAACGGAAGAATCTGAAGATCAGGATACATTCTGCGCGAATAATCCGCTGTCTGTAAAAGTGACGCCGAAAGAACCGCAGCCATTCCAACCATGCGCCCCGCAGAAAGATCAACTCCGCCTGTAATTAAAACCGCCCCCATTCCCATTGCGAAAATTACTCTTGTCGCAGACATGGAAAGAATGTTGCGAAAATTATGCAGCGATAAAAACGAAGGCTCTCTTATCGTTATTATCAAAACAAGCGCGATAAATACAAAGTAAATCGCGTATTGAACGCTGAAATCCTGCGCCGCTCTCAGATTAATTTTTTTTGCAAACATAAAAATCTCCTTCTAAATTTAAGCGGAATTTTTCTCTTCATATTTTTCAAACTGCGAAGCAAGATGCATGATATCTTCCTGAGTGACATTCTTTCCTTCAAGAAAACCTGTTACTCTTCCTTTGCACATCACCATTATTCTATCCGATATTCCCAGCAGCTCCGGCATTTCAGAAGAAATCATAATGATACTCTTACCCTGCTTTGCAAGATTAATAATGATGCTGTAAATTTCATACTTGGCTCCGACATCAATACCTCTTGTCGGCTCATCTAGAATAAATATATCCGGCTCGGTGAGGAGCCAGCGCGCGAATAAAACTTTTTGCTGATTGCCGCCGGACAAATCACGTATAAGAGTTTTTCCGGAAGGAGTTTTTATATTGAGTGATTTAATTTTTTCTTTACAATCGGCTTCGCCTATTTTCTCTTTAATAAAACCGATAATGTTCACATAACGGCGGATATTGGTAAGCAGCATATTATCAAAAATTGACCGCATGGGAATAATTCCCGTCGCTCTGCGTTCCTCCGTAACAAGAGCAAGATTCATATTTATCGCTTGTCTCGAATTTTTAATATTAATTTTTTTACCGTTAACAAATATTTCTCCGCTATCCAGAGAGCGTAATCCGAAAATTGATTCAACTAGTTCTGTTCTTTGCGCGCCGACAAGTCCGCCGACTCCAAGAATCTCTCCCTGCCGCAGATTAAAACTGACATTTTTAAATGAACGCGGCGCAGCCGAAGTAAAATTCTTTACTTCTATTATCACTTCACCCGGGACATTGTCTTTAAGCGGAAATCGATGAGTAAGATCGCGCCCTACCATGTACTTGATTATCAAGTTTGTATTTAATTCATTTGCGGCAAAAGTACCGATAAATTTCCCGTCGCGCATGATGCTCACTTCGTCAGAGATAGCGAGTATTTCCTCGATTTTATGAGAGATATAAATAATCGCGACTCCTTCGCTTCGAAGCCGCCTGATAATTTCAAATAATTGGTTAACTTCATTTTCTGTAAGCGAGGATGTCGGTTCGTCCATAATAATTACTTTCGCATTATTGGAAACAGCTTTTGCGATTTCCAATAATTGAATTTTTGACGCGGAAAGATCTCTTACCCATACATTGGGATCAATTTCCATATTCAAATCATTAAAAAGAGACAGGGTATCCTGATACATTTTTTTGTGATTAATAAAAGGCAGGTTAATTTTTTTGAATGTATGTTTAGGAAACCTTCCAAGCCATAAATTTTCCATTACGGGACGAAGACGAATCGGATACAATTCTTGATGTATCATCGTAATTCCGGCGTCAAGAGCTTGTTTGGAATTATTAAAACGGACGCTTTTATCATCAAAAATAATTTCACCTTCGTCAGGTTCATAAATGCCAAATAAACATTTCATCAGCGTTGATTTTCCCGCGCCGTTTTCTCCCATCAGAGCATGAACAGAACCGGCTCGAACGTTAATCGAAACTTTATCCAGCGCATGAACGCCGGGAAACGACTTAGAGATTTCTTTTATCTGTAGGATAAATTTGCTGTCCATATATTTCACTTAATTGCATACCAAAAAAACACACCCCGCCGTTTTATAACGGGGCAGTTGATAAAAATCCCGTTACTGGAAATTTCTAAAGTTTGTTCTGGTAACTTTTTGATAAGGAACCCAAATATATTTATTATCAGTAATTTTCCAGCCTGTAGCCATCGGATTTTCTCCTGTCGCAAGAGCGTAAGCAATATCAAAAGTCGCTTTCCCTTGATTTTTCGCGTCATTCAAAACTGTTCCGAGTAATGTGCCGTCGGCAAGAGCCGCAAGCGCGGGAGCTGTAGCGTCAACTCCCACTACCGGCAGATATCTGCCGCCTGTGAAGAATCCGACTTTTCTCAAAGACTCGATTGCACCTAACGCCATATCGTCATTGTTGCAGAAAACAACTTCGATCCTGTCGCCAAAACGCGCCCAAAAAGCGTCCATTTTTTCTACAGCTCTTGGTCTGTCCCACATTGCCGTGTCTTCGGCAAGAAGCTGCACTTTGATTCCCGCCGCCTGCACAGCTTTGATCGAAAACTCAGTTCTTAATTCCGCGTCCTGATGCCCCGGCTCGCCTTTTATCATAATGTACTGAAGAACTCCGTCTTTATTTTTATCAGCCGATGGATTCGCTTTCCACCATTCAGCGACAATTTCACCCTGCATGGTTCCTGACTCTTCAGCCTTCGCACCTACATAAAAAACTCTGTCCCATTTGTTCATGTCTTCCCCAAACGGTTCGCGGTTGAAAAAAACAACAGGCACGTTCGCCGCTCTCGCTTTATTAATAATTGTTCCCGCGGCTGTCCTGTCTACAGGATTAATCGCGATAGCGTTCATTCGTTTGGTGATAAACTGATCCACTTGATCGTTTTGCACCGGCTGCGCATTTTGCGAATCTACCATTGTTAAAGCCGCTTTTCCTTTCGCTAATGTTTCGATTGTATTTCTCATGTAAGACATGAACGTATCATCGAACTTATAAATAGCAGCTCCGATTGAAGGAAGCCCGTCTTCATTGGCTCCCGCCGCAAACACTGATGCGTTTAACAAAATAAAAATTGCAAGTAACACAACGCACTTTCTCATACACATCCTCCAAAAATAATATTTAAGATAAAATTTAATATATTTCTTATAAAAGATGAGTAATTTAGACGTATTTTATTTTAATTTGTTGAATGAGAAACCAATGATTTTAAAAATCATACAAAACGAAAAATAATAAATTTGAAGAAAATGAACATTAATTATTTTTTTGGTATTTATACCATAAAAGCCACAATAGAGCGGCAATAATACGTAATACGAATATTATCGCAAAAGCATATCGAAATCCGTTCAAATCTCCGCCTAATGAATGATAGAGCATAACGCCCGCTACAGGCATAACGGCATTAGACAAACATATTAAACACGCGAAAACCGATAAATAAAAACTTCGATATTTATTATCTACTACAAGTAAAATACATTGATATAAATTTAGCGTAACAACACAAAATGGTATATGAGCTATTGTATGCAGAATAATAAAAAGATGCGGACTGTAAGAAATTGGAAGGCTGACAGAAATCAACATAAAAACAGGACATAAACTTAAACCAAGAATTCCAAAAGTAAACGGCAAAACAACTCCGTGTTTTTCATTTTTCCGGCTCCAGAATTTGATCGTTACAAGCTGAATCGCGGCAGCGCCTAATATTACAAGTCCAACTTGCAATTCATTCATTTTTAAATAACTTACTTGTCCGATAAAATACAGCGTCCAGTCAAAATGCCATGTCATATGAAAAAACAACGCAACAGCGGCAAATAATAAAAAATCTTTTTTATGCAAAAGACTTTTACAAGCGTTTTTAAAATCGGAAAAATTAAATTTATTAGGATTTATTTCTGATGAAATTTCATGCATTACTTTAGCTGCACTCGTTGCTTTAGCTGCGCGAAATCTTTTAAAATTCGGAATCGCAAACAAGAACAGTAAAACAGCGCAGATAAAAAATATTTGATGCGCGATTATTTTGCCGTTAATACTTTCTATGCTCATCAATACAATGCCGACTAACAAAGGCGCGATCATGCCTACTATTAATGCAACGCGTGTTCGCAAAGTTAAAACATAATTGCGCATTTTAGAATCAATAACGGCGGGAAAAAAAGATTGCCATGCGATATTATAAAGAGCGACAGCGCCGCCTGTCAAAGCAAGCGATCCAAGAAAAAAATGAATTGCGTATGCTGAAGCAAAAGGCGAAACCGCGCAAAGAAGATATCCAAATATAACCAGCAGAATCATAATTATTACAATTCGTTTTTTATTATGCAAACTATCCATAAAAAGCCCGCCGGGTATCAATATCAGCAAAGTAAATATTTGCGGAAGAAATTGCACTAAACTCAATTGAAAATCGCTCGCGCCCAATCGAACCGCTAACAAATTAAAATTACTATTTGCAATATTAATCGCGCCCATCGCGAGGAAACCGTCTGTAATATAACGAACAGCTGACGGATTTACCTTAGCGAGTTTTTTTACTTTTACCGGAAGATATTTTAAAAGTGAGGACATATGATGCCTTTCATGGGTTTGATTGTAGCATAAAGAAAATCTAATTTTCTACTATATGAATCTTGTTTGCGAAAGTTCTAATATTTTTGTAAAATGAAAAAAGGATTTATATTAACCTCAAATCTCCCCTAGATTAAAATTACCTTGAATCTTAAAGTGATTTCCGTCGCGGTTAACCGAAAGATCCCGCTCAGGAAAATAAAGAGGCAGCAATTCTTTTACTTTTTCCGTTACTGCTGCGTAGATTTCGCAGCGTATATTTTCGTCAACTTTTTCGAGAGTGGAAATTGATACGTTAATCAAATAGCCGCGCCCAAGCTCTGATGTAAAACCGGGCGTAAAATTAGCGCCGATATTAAAAAGACCGTCTGCTTCAGGGTTTGCCGTTTCGCCGCGTTTTGGACGCATGGGATGCAAAGGGTATTTATCACCGTAAATATCTTCTATGTATGAGTCAACTTCATCAAAAAGCGCCTTTAGTTGAGCATCAAATTCAACTGTTTTTGGATGCCACATACAGTTATTATAAAATAATTCGCCGTCAGCAGCCAGAGCAACAGCCAGAGCAGCAGCTAGAGCAGCAGCTAGAGCAGCAGCTAAGGCAGCAGCCATAGCAGTAGCCAGAGCAGCAGCTAGAGCAGCAGCTGGGGTAGCAGCTGACGGTAAAGTATACTACAATATTTCAAAATTTCCGCCGTTTTTATTCGTTTTAACTGTACTTCAAAAAAAAATTCACTATTTATAATGTTTTTGCTAAAGTATTTTTCTCAACTATCGATAATATATTATCAGGCAATACATTATGAATAGTAAAACCTGATAAAAAAAGTAATTGTTTAGCAGCGTCGCTGTTAATAATTATTAATCGGAAGCACGGATGCTCCCGCCCCACAATTCAAGGAGGATGATATGATCATCAATCACAATCTTAGCGCAATGTTCGCAGACAGATCCCTCGGCGTAACTCAGGTTACTCTCAACAAAAACATGGAGAAACTCTCCTCGGGTCTCCGGATCAACAGAGCCGGTGATGATGCTTCCGGTCTTGCAGTATCGGAAAAAATGAGAGCGCAGATTCGCGGTTTAAATCAAGCTTCGACTAACGCTCAAAACGGTATCTCTTTCATTCAGGTTGCCGAAGGTTATCTCCAAGAGTCGCAGGATATTCTCCAGCGCATGAGAGAGCTTGCGGTTCAAGCCGCGAACGGAATCTACAGCGATGAAGACAGAATGTACATTCAGATTGAAATTTCCGCTCTTGTTGATGAAGTTGACAGAATTGCAAGTCATGCTCAATTTAACGGAATGAACATGCTGACAGGACGTTTCGCGAGATTTACCGGACAGAATGCTGTAACAGAAACAATGTATCTGCACATCGGCGCTAACATGGATCAAAGAACGCAAGTTTTCATCGGCACGATGACAACAAAAGGGCTCGGCATCCGCAACGCGGGCGACGACACTTTCATCAATCTGCAGAATCCTGATGAAGCGAACAGAGCAATCGGCACTCTCGACGCCGCGTTAAAAATCGTCAACAAACAGAGAGCTGACCTTGGCGCTTATCAAAACAGACTTGAATACACTGTCAGAAGCTTAGACAATGGCGCAGAAAACACACAAGCGGCAGAGTCCAGAATCAGAGATACACACATGGCAAACACAATGGTTAATTATGTAAGAGATCAAATCTTAGGTCAGGCGGGAACAGCGATGTTAGCGCAAGCTAACCAGAGAGCGTCGGCGGTGCTGCAGTTATTACAATAGTCTAATAATTACAGCCGGAAAAAAGCTCGCGTTTCGCGGGCTTTTTTTATTTGATTAGACGCTGCCTGCAGCCGCTGTTTTTTTTATTGATCAAAATTATATAAAAGAAGTATAATAATTATATGAAGCTAAAAGATTTTAATGAACAAGAAAAAAAAATACTCAGACTTGCCGGCGTAAAAGATGAATTAACTTTACAGGATATACGTAAAAAAGGCGGAGTGGAAATAAAAGAAGCAGAACCAATTGTAAAAGATTTCATAAAAAAAGGAATCGCAGCTTTAAAAAATAAAAACAGCGTAGGTATCCCTCCGGAAAAAAGAGTGTATCTTTTCCAATTCGGAATAAAAGCGTCAATTAAAGGCGAAGAACTTTTTGTAGATTTGAATGAACGGGATTAAAATTATTCCGTAATATCCATAGCAACTACATCCGAAAAATCAGAATCAATGTATCCTTTAGAGCCTCCGAGCGCTCTTACTTTTACAGTGACAGAAGTCGCCATTATTTTACTTTCGTTCCTGCCGGATTGATTATTACCCGGTATATTCCATTCCGGCATAAGGGTAATCTCGATTTTATTTTTACCGTGAATCTGAACCATACCGTTAGATGAGGCAAGATTAGCGCCGCCTGCTAACGTATTATTTCCGTTAGGTGCAAACGCGGTGTTATCTTTTGTGTTTATTGTTCTGTTGCCCGAGCCGCAGTTTTCGCTTGTTGTAATAATTTCGTAACCTTGCGCGTTTGGAACTGCGTTCCATGTAATTGTCATTTGTCTGACATTTATATCAATTTTTACGTTTTTTGGAATCTCAAGTGTTTTTTCTCCGCCTGCGTTTGTAGTTTTACAGCTGATTGCAAAGTTTCCGATTATCAATGTGATACTGACAATTACGATTACTTTAAAAATATTTTTCATTACTCTCTCCTTTTTTATTTAATAATTAGTTAGATCGATAAAAATTAATCACAGCAGCTTCCGCCTCCGCCTGTCGCGCCGCCGCCGCCCGAGGAACCGCCGCCTGAGCCGCCGGAACTTCCTCCGAGGTTACCGCCGGGCGATGAAGGAAGCGAGCAGCTTGCCGATGATGAAACTGCCGGTCTTTTATCCGCGCCAAGAGCGTCTTCTCGTCCTTCAAGCACAACCGCTTTTGGACCGGAAACTCCCGATAACGAAGCTTTCCCTTTTTTAACTTTTAAACTGACAGTGTTAAATTCAAAATTAGTCCCGCTAACCGAAGAATCTGTTCCGGGACTTTGCACAGTGAAAACCGCGGGCGTACCGACTGATTCATCGGCGGTGACAATAATTCTTCCTGTTTGTAAATTAATTATAGAGTTTTCCAAAAAAGTTAATTGTGATAAAGGCTGCGCGGTGATATTAGTATTTCCTACTTTAATAACAGCGGCGCTTTTAAAACCTGTTGATATAATTGTGTTTAAAGAAATTTCATCACCAGCGTTCGCTTTTATAAAAGACGATGAATCTGAGTGTTTTAATTCCACAATCCCGTTTAATTCAAGTATCACGCCGTAAGGAGTATCTGTGTTATGCGAATAAATGCCGCTTGCGATAATAAATATTAAAACAAAACCTAATAACAATTTTTTCATATTCACCTCAATGTAATATATCAAAATATTTAAACAAAACTTTTCAGAAAATTGCGAACGCTATAGTTAACTCCGCTAACCACAGCGGCTTTTCTTTAGGCGCGGCGTTTCCAAGCACCGGCAGAAAAACTCCGCCTCCCAAATTAAATTGTAAATCAGTAAACGGACTCCAGACAAGTCTGGCAAAAAACTCGGTTCCCAGCGAGCGTTTTTTTGTACTTTCATTTTCAAGAGGGTATGCCTTATATGATTCCGTATCGTGCCTCAGAAAATGCGATGCGCCGAAGCTCATTCCAAATTCGGGAATAAACCGCGCCGTATAATTCAAGCTGATTAAAGAAGACCCGGGCATCCTCATTTTAAAGATATCTCCGTAAAATCTGTTTGACAAGGGGGTAAAAGCTTTTATGTTATCTGTATTACCTGTCGAAAAACGGCTTGTAAGAGATAAGCTGCTGTCAAATTTCGCAGGCAGTTTAAAGAAGATATTTATAATTCCGGCAAGAGCGATATCGTTTTTTATATCAGTCTCCGGCGCGGTTTTTTGAGAAATCTCAATACTGCCGCCGAACTCAAAATCAAAAGCTCTGACAGGAAAAACCGCTTTTATCGTAAAATACTGACTATGATATTTTTCCGCATCTTTATCTTGATTTTTTTGCGGTAAATCAAACTGCGCCGTCACCGCCGCGCTTAATTGAAACAAATCAGCGATCGAAGGATGCCGCCAGTCAAAAGACGCAAACAAACGCCGCGGCGAAAAATATGTATCAGCGAATTCCTCATGATTGAAAGGAACGTTAAACGACATTAAATCATTTTCGTTCATCACAATGTATGAAGTTTTCTTATAGAGAAAACCTGTATACCACGCGCCGATGCTGAAAGTTCCCGCTTTTGAAGAATGAGAAAACTGCAAGCCGTCAAACAATCCCGACGCGACAATTCCCAAAGGGTCGCTATAATTAACGCGTCCCAATCTGAATACAGAGCTGTCGTTCATCCATGTAAACTCGGTGCGCAAAAGTTCCGGCGACCATTTAAATTCTTTTTTCCATCCGAGCATTACCGCGGCAGAAATATAAATTTCGCACGATTCATTAAAAATGTGCGAAAAACCCGGCAGAAAATTCGCCTGATACTCAAAACCTGCTTCATCTTCTCCTTGTTTTTCATACGCAAAATATTGATTAGTCAAAAGCGAAAAATCGGCGGCGATGACTGAGGCAGCCGGAAGCAAAATAATTAAAAGTAAAAATAATATTTTTTTCATGTTAGTAATCCGTATCATTCACAGTTATCATTCTTTCCGTGATAAAAAGAAGCAGTCTGCCGCTGACATTCATCCGAGGAGAAGTTCTGCCTTGAATAATTTTTTTTGCTGTTAATTCACGATATGAATAATGCGAACCCAGCGCAGTTGATTTCTTTGTAATGGAATACATAACTCCGCCTTTCATTTCAAAAGAACGCATGGCAAGAAAAGAAACCGCGTTTAACCGCGCTTTATCATCGGCGGAAACTTTTTTCGGCAGCCACTTTTGTTCTTGCGCGTAACGAAACGCTTCCTGTGAATCGTAAGTAGCGAACGCATCCGACGCTTCAAGCAAAAATCGAACTGCCTGTTCATAGGTGACTGCTTCAGTTGCTAATAGAGTTTCCATTTCTTCGGCAGTTGATTGCGCCGGCAGCGGTATGGCGCATAACAGAAGAAGCAGAACTGCCGGTATATATTTTAATTTCATAGGCAATATCCTTTAAAGCGCCTGCCCAATCGCATTGATGTAATTAAGCAGGCATAATTCATGCTATAAAGCTGATGTGTCTTTTATTACTTCCGCCGAATAATCGGAATCATCATATTCACGATCATTTATTACGCCGCCAAGAGCTTTTATTTTTACTCTAAGCTGTGATGCGTGTATTGTATTTTCAACATTATTCTCAGGCATCAAGGTTATTTCAATTTTATTTTTTCCGATAATTTCAACCTTGCCGTTTGCGCCTTTATTTGGGTCCGCTGCCGAGTCCCATATAGTGCTGGTTGTACCTACTGTAAAAGGACCTGTACTTTGCGCAATTTCTTCAGTTGTACCGGTGAACGTTAATCCAAACGCGGTTTTTTCTTTTGTATTTATCAGGCGATTGGCTGAATTGCAGCCTACGCTTACCGAATGTATCTCATAACCTGACGCGTTTTTTACCTCATTCCATGTAATAACCATTATTTCTCTTGTTAGACTTTTGGTGCTGTTAATTTCAATTTTAATATTTGACGGCACATCAAGTTTACCATCATCCAAATCACCGCAGCTCGCAGTGAAAAACACGATTGACAATACCATAATGACAACCATGATCGATCTATATAAAATTTTCATACACATCTCCTTAATGTTTTGAGTTTTTTGTTTGTGAAATTAAATAAGAAAAATATTTACGCGATTGGTGGTTTAAAAATTAAATAAATAATTTCTACCGGAGATTTTTGATTAATGCAACTGATACCGGAAATTTCCGCAAAGATATGTTTGCTTAAAACATTTTCACGGAATTCGCCGATTACGCTGCGAAAATTTTGTTTAGATGCCGATAAATGAGCTTCGTGATAATGATCTGTTCCGCAGCAGTCATTAGAAACTACAAACGTTTTAGAAGAACAACAGTCTGAAACAACTTCCGTTATTTGTTCGTCCTTGCAGCAGCATGTACAAGTATCCATACAGTCCGCAAATGAAGAAAAACCTGCGAACGATAAGTTCAAAACTATCGCGGCTAAAGCGCAGAGCATTAAATTTTTTTTCTTCATGTCGCTCATCAGTCGCAGCAGCTTCCTTTTTCGTTTAAATTTTTCATTTCGCTGAACATTTTTATCGCGCGTTGTAAATATTCTCTTGTAATTGTAACAGTTGACGCGGTTGTAATTCTGTTTTCGGGTAGAATCGGCTCGGGGTGACACGCAGTTGACGAAATTTGTATTTGGTTCATTGTATACACTCTTTCGCTGCCGCATAATGACACAAGTTTGGGACCGGGAATCTGCGAAAAATAACCCAAAACTTTTACATCGCTGTTTCTTTGATAGCAAAAATGACAGGCGTTAAAAGCTGCGCGTAACGTACTGTCCGGCGCTTTAACAATCATAATTTCCATTTTTAATCCGTCAATTTCTACAGGATAAAAATCAACATGCTCTTTTATATCGACGATTTGAATAACTAAGTCTTTATTGACGGCTGCGGGTTTTCTCTGATTAAGCGCGCTTCTATCTTCTTCCGCGCCGCCCAGAGCAAAAGCTGTTGCGCCGGTCATCATCAATATTAATATAAAAACAACAGTTTTTAGTTTAAAACATTTTATAATAATTTTTTTACTCATATAAAACCTGATATTAATTTTACCGTGCGGATTTTTTAAACAAAATAAAACAATTTATTACAGATACCGCAAGAATAATGAAACCAATCATTATTGTAAAAGGACGAAATCTATCCAAACAAGGATGAGATCCGGTCATAGACGAACAGAAACCTTCAGTAATTTTTAAAGGAGCTAAAACAAACAAACATCCAAACATAATAACCGCGGAATTCATTCCTTTAAGGAATTCTTTTGACTTACCGAGCAGCATCATTAAAACGCCGGAAACGCTGATTGCTCCCGCAAGAACGAGCAGAAGTTTCATTGTCCAATAACATCTCATGGGTCTGTCATTCATCTTCATCATTTCCGTGCAAGGGTAAAAAGCGGTAAGCGAGCCGATGATCGCAATTGCGCCTAACGCAAGAATCAAAGCGCCGGCAATGTTTTGCTTTCTTGCTAATTTATCCTGACTGATAAAAAACGCGGCGATTCCCAGCGCGAGAACAATTCCGGAAACCGCGGAAACAAGCCTTGCTGTTCCTAAATAAATCACCGATTCATTGGCGCGCCAATCACCGTGGATTGAACCGTCATCATTATATGTATAAAAATGAAAAAAGGCTGAGATTATAAAAAGAGTCAAAACACCAGCCGCTAACGCGAAAAAAGCGGCAATATTTATTTTTTTCATTGGATAAACCTCCAAATACGCGAAATAAACAAAAATACATTAACATTATAACAAAAAAATGAGATAAAAACAAGTTATAGGATGATTGTTAATTTATCAGGAATTAAAAGCGCTGCCCCGTAAAATTTCGCGCGGCTTGCTTCCCTGCGCCGGACCGACAACGCCATTATGTTCCATTTCTTCGATAAGACGCGCGGCGCGGTTAAAACCAATCTTCAATCTGCGCTGAACAAAACTCGAACTTGCTTTTCCCTGCTGCAAAACAATTTCTAAAGCTTTTTCGTATAACGGATCACTGCCGTCGGTAAAGAGCGATAAGTTTGAATCCTCTTCTTCATCATCAAAGAAAATTTCATCGTCGATATAATCAGGAGCGCCGAAAGATTTTACATGTTCAACGACAGCTTCAACTTCTTCTTCGGAAATAAACGCGCCTTGCATACGGATCGGGAACGGATCGACAACGCCTGAGTAAAGCATGTCACCCTTGCCTAAAAGTTTATCAGCGCCGACCATATCGATAATAATGCGGCTGTCCATTTTACTTGCAACCATGAACGCAATGCGGCTCGGGATATTCGCTTTGATCAATCCTGTGATAACGTCAATCGAAGGACGCTGAGTAGCAAGCACAAGATGAATGCCGACAGCGCGGCTCATTGCGGCTAACCTTGCAACTGTCGATTCAAGTTCTTTTCCGGTGGTCGACATCAAATCGGCGAATTCGTCAATTATTACAACAATGTAAGGCATGTGCTCCTGCGCGATATTTTTCTCTTTGATGCGCCTGTTATAACTGCGGATATCGCGCACTCCCATCGAATCAAGACAAGCATAGCGTCTCTCCATTTCATAAATACAATATTGAAGAGCCTGAAACGCTTTTTTTGGCTCAGTAATTACCGGCGTCAATAAATGAGGAATATCATTGTAAAGTTTCAGCTCGACAATTTTTGGATCGATAAGCATCAATCTGCATTCCGCCGGATGAAGCTGATATAAAATCGAAAGTATAATCGCGTTTACGCAGACTGATTTTCCGGAGCCTGTCGCTCCTGCGATCAGCAAGTGCGGCATTTGTACAAGATCAACCGTCTGCGCTTCTCCTGTAATATCTTTTCCCATAACAACGGGAATCTCCATTTTCTTACTTGACTGGCTGAGCTGCTCTTCGATAATTTCGCGGAAAGAAACGATATTTCGTTTCGCGTTCGGGACTTCAATGCCGACAGCGTGCTTTCCGGGAATAGGAGCGACAATGCGTACGGAGGAAGCGGCAAGACGTAAAGCGATATTATCCGCTAATCCGACAATTTTTGAAAGCTTCACGCCGTGAGCAGGTAAAATTTCAAACATCGTGATTACAGGACCTTTTTTAATACCTGTCACTTCAGCTTGAATTTTAAATTCCTCCAGAGTTTCTTTTAACGCAATAGCCGCATCACGCGTAGCCTGATCGATAATCCAATATTCGCCGTCGGGATATTCATTTAAAATATCAACAGGAATTTTATATTTTTTATAACGGCTGTTAGTTGTCTTTTTTTTACGCGCCTCTTCCGAGTGAACCTGCGCCAGCTGCTTTAGCTGCGCAGCCTGCTTTAGCTGCGCCATCTGCTTTAGCTGTGCAGCGGCTTCAGCTTCTTCAAGAGCTTGTTCGACATCGTCTACAGACGATGAATCATCATCAATTTCATCTGTATACTCATCTAAAGTTTCATTATCATCAATTTCATCATCATCAGATGATACATCATCATCTGATGATACTTCATCGTTAGGCGAAAGTTCTTCAACTTCACCTAACGGATGATCGCCGGAATCAATATCCGCGATAAACGAAACCGCCAAAGGAGCGGTATTTCGCGGTTTAATTTTTTCCGCGGCGGTATTAGATTCATCATTATCAGAATTTACCGTATTAGGTATTTCTGCATCAGATGTTTCAGCCGGAGGCGGAAGAAAAATCGAAGGACGATATCGGGGTCTGCCTTCTTTCAGGAAGAGAACGTTACGCAAAATCTGCAAAAAAAGGACTTCGATTACCGTGAGAGAAATAATAAAAAGACTAAAACCGGTTTTTCCGGTGAGAGTAAGAAGCGAGTATTGCATAGAACGCAGCTCAAAATCGCGTATAAAAGCAAAACCGACAGCAAGGGTGAGGAATGGAAAGATGAATCCGTTCAGAAAAAAAATCCTGTCAGGACGCCATTTAGGATCGGCAAGAATAAAAGCGGCATAACCAAAATAAACAGGAATCAGCAGAGAAAGAATCCCGAAGGAACGCACAAAAAACAACCCCGGAACAGGCGGGAAAATTCTTAATCCAAATAAAGCGGAAAACAAAGAAAGAACAAGCAAAATACTTAAAATCCCTAAAAAAACAGCCAAACTAACGCCGATTGTGCGGAATTTAAAATATCTATTAGTCAGAAATTTCTGCTTAAATTCAATAAAGAACTTCAATTTATATTCCTCCGCTTCATTATCGGAGGAATTCGCCGCTACCTATAGCAGCTTACTTGGTATATATTGATGTAATGGAGATTATTATCGGCAGTGACCCGAAATATCCGTCTTCCGGGCAAACGTTTACAAAGCAGCCGAATTGTTTAAAATGCGCGTTTTTCAGAATTACATGGGACCCGACTTTCCCGCGCTCTTGCGATATTTTTTCCATTAAGTGCGCACATCTGCCTTCTCAGGAAGTGTATAGAGCGACCGGCTCAAACTGCCCTTCTTTCAAATTAAAAGAAGGGTTGAAATAAAATCCTACCGTCTTGATAAATTATTTATTGCGTCCCTTGCCAAATTTTGTTCCGCTTCTGTATACATCGAAGAATGTGAAATAGTAAATAAAAGCTGGAGCGCTGTCCGTGACTGAGTTCCGGTAGAGCCTATGGCTTGTATAAGAAGATACATAATTTCTCTTTCTGTGTGTGTCCATGGACCGCTTTGTCTTCTGGAGTGAATCCATCGCAGGAATTCAGTTAAAAGATCAATCGCTTGATCGGTCTTAGCCGCGGTTAAAGTTCTGACAACCAGAATGATTTCTTCAAAATCAGTATTGGGAGTATCAAACGCTTCTCTGTAAGCTCTTTCCAAAAAAGCGTATACATTATCGCTTTGAATTCCCATTGCGCGGATTACGTCGATAGATGTCATTCGCATAGTTCTTAAAAGAATTCTGGATTCATAAGACTGAGATACGAATGTATAACTTGCTTCCAGAGCCGCAACGGCGACTTTCGCTTTTATTGTTTCGGAAACATGAGTGCGAAGCAATTCCTGCCACGCCGCGTTCTTGGGGAGCGGACCATTGAAAGGATCCTGTATAATAGCGATGATAATATCGCCGATAACTTCGCCGAGCGAATCCATTAATCTGGTGAGAGAGCTGCTTGCCTGAGCGTTTATGTCATTACTATACCAGCCGATGGTAGCGAAAAAAAGAGGTCTAACGCCGTAAGGATCATTCAATGTTTCCAGAGCGGCGAAAAGCGCAGGCACTACGCGCTGCATTCTGGTTTTTGAATGCGCGTCAGTATTTCTTCTTTCATTATAATATGTAAGAAGATCAGCAAGAGGAACCAAATAATCCCTTGCGTTTACCTGCCCCAGCGCGACAATCGCTTCAAACATTAAAAATCCGTCATTTTGATATGAAGAAATATTGAAGAATTCAAGCAGCTGCCAAATTTGATAAGATGCTTTGTCATTTTTTTCAGCGGCAAGTCCCCGGAGCATAATTCTTGAACATTCTTCGATTGCAAATCTTTCGCGCGCTGAATTTTGGAAATTAGGGAGTTTCTGAATAAAAACAGTGATCGCATTATAATACCAGTTTTCGTTATCAGCACGCTCTTCATCTCTGACAGCTCTTAATAAATCAAGCATGTCGAATACTGTCGCGTCTGATCTGTTATATTCATGAATATAAAAAGATATATCCATCTGTGCGAAAACAGGCATCCCGATTGATAATAAAATCACAAAAATAATAATTGTTCTTTTCATGACATAAATATACTGCAAAATAGTGAAATTAACAAGTGTCGGATTATTCGATTGAAATGAATGATAAAAATTTCAATCTACTCCCATACAAGTGCCTACTGCTTTAGCGGCGTCAATCATATAGTGATCCACAGGAACGCTTTTTACTTTTCCTTCGGGGATGGTGAGATCGACAGAACCGATGTCGTTGCCGATGAGCGCGACCATGCGCCCGTAAATGCCTTTGGCGAGAAGTTCAACAGCGGCAGTGCCGAGGCAGGTGGCAAGCACTCGATCGGAAGAGCTGGGAATTCCTCCGCGCTGCATATAACCTAAAACGGTGGCGCGGGTTTCCATGCCGGTTTCTTCGTAAATTTCATTTGCTATCCGATACGCCGCCGACGGATTTGACTCGTGATATTTTTTTCTGTCTTTTTTATCCATCGCCGCTTCTTTAGCGGATATCGCTCCTTCGGCTGCTACGACAATGGAAAATGATTTTCCGTTTTTGGAACGATTTGCACGCTCGACAAGATGTTTGCCGATATCGCCGATATCGTATGGAATTTCAGGAATTAAAATTACATCGCCGCCGCCCGCGATTCCGGCGTAGAGCGCGAGCCAGCCTGCTTTGTGTCCCATCAGCTCGATGACGATGACACGGTTATGGCTTTGAGCAGTAGAATGAAGCCTATCAATCGCTTCCGTACCGATAGCCAATGCCGAATGAAAACCAAATGTTCTGTCCGTGCCGACAATGTCGTTATCGATTGTTTTCGGCAGACCGATAACATTGAGTCCTTCGCGGGCAAGTTTAGAGCCTGTTGTGTTTGTTCCGTTCCCGCCGATCACTACAAGGCAATCTAATTTTAATTTTGAATATGTATCTTTAATCGCGGAAACTTTTTCGCTGTCCACTTCGTCTTTGTCGGACGTTGTTCCGCCGAAAGGTTTTTCTCTGCTCGATCCGAGAATTGTTCCGCCGCGCGTCAATATGCCGGTGAAATCCTCGGGCAAAAGAATTTTTGTATCCTCGTGAATCAGACCTTTGAATCCATCGGCAATGCCGACAATTTCCATCCCGTAGCGATCGTACCCCGCGCGGCATACTCCGCGGATCGCGGCATTCAAACCGGGGCAGTCTCCGCCCGCGGTTAAAATCCCAAAACGTTTAGTAACGCTGTGGCTAGTCATTTACTTCTCCTTCGCTTCATTCCAGAAGCCGTCCATCACATCAAGATTTTCTTTCTTAATTTCCTGATTCGTCTCTTTCATCTTTTTTTCTACATATTTAAACCTATTGATAAATTTACTGTTAGTTCTGCGAAGCGCAACCGAAGGTTCAACTTTTAAAAACCGGCACAAATTTATCACTGAGAATATCAAATCACCTAATTCTTCTTCTAACCGTTCTTTGCTCTCCGCTGCCTGCTGCCCATTGTTCACTTCTTCCCGCACTTCACCCAGTTCTTCCTCAATCTTTCCGATTACTCCGGTTGTGTCCTGCCAATCAAAACCTTTTTTCGCGGCTTTTTTTTGCAATGCATACGCGCGATCCAAAGGCGGAAGTCCGCCGCTTACTTCATCAAGAACCGAGTCTTTAGGTTTGCGTCCCTCCTGTTCAATTTTTATCTTTGCCCAGTTTTGCAAAATCTCCTCGGAGTCTTTAACTTTTACATCTCCGAAAACATGAGGATGACGGCGGATTAATTTTTCGTTCACTTTTGATAACGCATCCGCAACGGAAAATTTTCCTTCCTGCTCATGCATATAACTGAGCATTGTCGCAAGCAAAAATAAATCTCCAAGCTCTTCGCAAATATGAGCAGGATCGTTTTCGTCGATCGCTTCGATACACTCGAAAGTTTCCTCGATTAAATCTCCTCTCAATGTTGACGGCGTTTGCTCTTTGTCCCATTCGCAGCCTTCGGGTGAACGGAGCTTTACGACAGTTTCGTATAACGCTTTGAATGCTTCATCAGGTTTCATTAGTTTTTTCCGGTAAAGTAATTTTTTTCTTTGCCCATTCTTTTAAAAACGCGTCAGGTTCATCAGTGAAAATTTGCATTAATAAATTCGCGGCTGCTTCGAGAGCAGGGTCTAAGATTTCAAGTTCTGCGGCGGAAAAATCATTCAGTACCCAATCGATAATTCCTTCACCGCCCGCTTCTTTGGAAGCAGAACCTTCAGGGCGTCCAATGCCGATTCGAAGACGCCAAAAATCCGCGCCGCCGAAAGATTTATTCATGGAGCGAAGACCGTTATGCCCGCCTAACCCTCCTCCTTTTTTCAGCGAAATTGTCCCGAGAGGCAGTTCCAGCTCATCATGCACAACGATTATTTCTTCAATATTGATCTTAAAAAAAGCAGCCGCAGCTTGAACGGAAACCCCGGAAAGATTCATGTAAGTTTCCGGCATAATTAAATGAATCCCGTTTGAACAAGTATATAATCCGTTAAATTTTTTCTGCCATGAAAGCGAGGGATAAAATGGAAACGCGCGCACTGTCATTCTGCCGGCATTATGCCTGTTCTGCGCATATCCCATCCCGGGGTTGCCTAAAAAAGCGGCAAGTTTGATCATTGAAACATTATAACATGCAGATTTGGCAACAGCTACATATTTGCGATTAGAAAACAAATGTTCATATAAAAATAATTTACTATCAGCTAATCTGCGGCTTCCGTTTAATCTACCTTTTATTTGCAAGAATTATCAACAACGCAATATCTCCCTGCCTGATGCCAGGAATACGCGCCGCCTGACCTACATTGAGCGGTTTTACGGTAATTAGTTTTTCCTTTGCCTCGGATGAAAGCCCTTTGATGTTTTGATAATCCATATTGGGATCGAGTTTGATAGCGTCCATCTTGGCGGCTTTAGCCGCAAAGCGAATTTCTTTTTCGATGTAACCTTCGTACTTTTTGTCGAGTAACGCTCTTTCAACCAATTGCGCGGGATATTGCCCCTCTTCGATACACTTTGTTAAATCCTGTTCCCTGCGCTGCGAAATTAGTTCTTTGATTTCGTCTAACGTTCTTGTTTTCGCGCAGAAACGCTCCCAGCGCTCATCATCGATTAAACCGGCTTCCCGTCCTTTGGGAGTAAGCCGGGAGTCGGCAGTGTCATGGCGCAGCATCAAGCGGTGCTCGGCGCGGCTTGTAAACATCCGGTACGGCTCTTTTGTTCCCAATGTTGTCAGATCGTCAACAAGCACTCCGATGTACGCTTCTGCGCGGGAGAGAATCAACGGCGGTTTTCCGTACATTTTCATCGCGGCGTTGATACCTGCGATTATTCCTTGAGCGGCTGCCTCTTCGTAACCCGAGCTGCCGTTAGTCTGCCCTGCCGAAAAAAATCCCGAAAGACGTTTTGATTCCAGCGACGGAAAAAGGTCCAAAGGATCGAGATAATCGTATTCGACAGCATAGGCGGGGCGGACGATACGCGCTTGTTCAAGCCCCGGAATACTCTGAATAAAATCGCGCTGAACATCCTCAGGCAGCGAGCTTGACGCGCCATTCATGTACATTTCGTTAGTTGAAATTCCTTCAGGTTCGATAAAAATATGATGACGCTCTCTTTCCGGAAAGCGCATAACTTTATCCTCGATAGAAGGACAGTAACGCGCTCCCACTCCGGTAATTTTTCCGCCGTATAAAGGCGAGCGGTTAATATTCGCTCTGATGATTTCATGAGTTTTTTCGTTTGTATAAGTGATCCAGCAAGGCAGAGACGGTCTGTCAGAAATTTTATTTAATTCAAAAGAGAACGGCTGCATTTCATCGCCGTCCTGTTTTTCCATTTTAGAAAAATCGATGCTCGTACCCGCTATCCGCGCCGGTGTGCCGGTCTTCAGTCTTCCCACATTAAAACCAAGACGACGAAGCGATCCGCCTAATCCTACAGCCGCTTCTTCGCCAAGCCGTCCCTGCGGCGCGTCATATTCCCCGATAAAAATTTTTCCTTCCATGAAAGTACCGGCTGCCAATATAACAGTCCGCGCTGTTATACGATGACCTCTTGCTGTGATTACTCCAGCGATTTTCGCGCTGCCGTTATGCGCAAGCTGTGAACAATGTGTCAGCTTTGCAACGCCGTCTACTATAAAATCTGTTACTGTATCCATAAAAATAGTTAAATTTTTTTTGCTTTCAAGAATCGATCTTGCCTGCGCCTGATAAGCATGTTTATCAGCCTGCGCTCTCGGCGCTTGAACAGCCGGTCCTCTGGAACGGTTTAACATTCTAAATTGAATCATTGTCGCGTCTGTCAGCTTACCCATCTGCCCGCCAAGAGCGTCTACTTCGCGCACGAGATTGCCTTTTGAAAGACCGCCGATTGCGGGATTACACGAAAGCGCGCCGATTTTATCGGGATTTTGAGTAATAAGAAGAGTGGAAAAACCAAGGCGGCTTACAGCCAGAGACGCTTCGATACCCGCATGACCTCCTCCTATAATAATGCAATCATAATCCATAACTATTTCCCCACACAGAACTTACTGAACATTTCTTCGAGTATATCCGCGGTAGAAACCTCTCCGGTAATTTCACCTAACAAATTGACAGCTTCGCGCAGCTGCGGCGCGATTAAATCAAGCGGCTCGTCTTGTTCATCAAGCGCGAGAGCTTCTTCAAGCCGCACAACAGCGGCGTCTGTAAGATTTTTTTGACGAACGGTTCCAAGAGCGGCGGAAGAATGTTCCTCAAATTGAAAGCCGTCAGTTTTTTTAAAAACAGCGGAAGTAATCGCCGCGTATAACTCTGTTATTCCTTCGCCTGTTTTTGCGCTTACAGAAAGCGGATTAATATTCGCAATAGGAAACGGCTGCGGCGCAGGAGCGATGTCGCACTTGTTCCACAAAACTAAAATATTTTTGTTCTTATCTGCGTATGTGGTTTTCTCTCTTTTAAATTCCTCATTTCTCATTCCACATTCCACATTCCTAATTCCTAATTCTTCTTCATCTTCAGCGGTAATTCCCTGCTCTCCGTCTATCAAATACAAAACAACATCCGCTTCCTGTAAAATTTTGCGGCTGCGTTCGATGCCGATTTTTTCCACAACGCCGGAGCTTGTGTCCGAGGGAGCGTCGCGAAGACCGGCAGTATCGATAAGGCGGATCGGTATTCCTTGAATATCGGCGTAAGCCTCGATCCAGTCGCGAGTTGTGCCTGGAATTTCAGTGACGATGGAGCGGTCTTCTTTTAAAAGAAAATTAAAGAGACTGGATTTTCCGGCATTCGGGCGTCCGGCGATTACAAGCGTAATACCCTCCTGGAAAATTCTTTCAAGCTGCCATGACGCGGAGAGTTTTTTTAGACGCGCCAGAGCGTTATGCGCAATTTCTTTGTTTGGGAGTTTACCTTCAATTTCTTCGGCGTCAGCGCTTATTTCATCTTCGCTGTAATCAAGAAAAATTTCCGCTCCTGCCAGAACCTGTACAAGCTGAGCCTTTATACTGCTGATCTCCTTTTGCAGAGAACCCGAAAGACGCAAAACAGCGTGACGTCTGCTTTCGTCGGTTTTTGCGCTGACAAGTTCCATTACCGATTCGCTTCTTGTTAAATCAATCTTACCGTTCATGAATGCGCGAAAAGTAAATTCACCCGGAAGCGCACCGCGAAAACCGGCGTCTTTTAAAACTGTCATCACAGCTTTTCCGGCGGCGTATCCTCCGTGACAGCTAATGTCAAAACCATCTTCGCCGGTGTAACTCTTGGGCGCTCTGAAAACAGAAACCAGCACCTCGTCAGCCTTTTTGTTTTCTGTTCCTTGTTCTACAATCCAGCCGTGAACAATTGTATTACCTTCCGCGGTATTTATTTTTTTCGGGGAAAAAATTGACGACAATAACTCTATCGAATTTTTTCCTGAACAGCGGATTAATGTAAGAGCGCTGTTTCCGGGAACTGTCGCAAAAGCAGCGATAGGAGAATCATCACCGTAATTAGTCATTTTAAAAACCTTCAAAAAAATTTTGCCGCAGCCGGTTAACAGCGGCAGCCTGCGGATTCGTCAGAACAGAATTGTTTACGGAATATGATAATAAATTTTTGATAACCATCTGCATCATCGATTTATCAATTGTAAGTAAAATAAAATAAATATAAGTTCCGGCTGATTCATTATCTTCATTTATTGTAATCCAGTAAATATCTTGTTTATGAACTCCCGGATACGAAGTATTAAAAGAAGTCTTAATTAATTTTTCATTAAACTGTCCGAACTCATTATCGGGATATAAAGTTGACGCCGCAACTACTCGTCTTTCAATTCTTTCCGCAGCCGGTATGCGAAAATCATGCGTTGTGGTATAAGTTTCCGCCCATTTATTTAAAACTGTTCTGCTAGCGCCTTTGTTGCTTGCGATATAAACATATTTATTGCGAAAAGCGTAAATACTTTCTACAGCTTCTATTCCGCCTTCAAGGAAAGCGGCAAGCCATTCCGGCATCGAACTAACCGTATGACCGCTTTTTGTTTCTATTATATCATTTATACTGATGCCGATAGTTGTTTCCCGCTCAAAAAATTTCTCGTCCGGAACAGGAATAAAATCCCGCTCTCTGCTGGCGCAGGAAGAAAATAAAAAGATAATAATTAAGAATGATGAAAATTTTATTTTCATGCATGGAAATTTAATCTTGTTAGCTGTCATCGGTTAATTGTTCTGTGTCTGTCTTTTTTAATTCCGAAATTAAAATTTCCGAAGGCGGTCTGTAATATAAAGCAAACTCATCCCAAAGCGCGGTTGATTTTGATTCAGCGCCGGCGGAAATATTTTCATCAGAAACAGAACCTAAAAAAATCCGAAATTCATTATGAACATCAGCTTCCAAAGCGATTGACATAACCGAACTATCATACGAATCTCCGATTATATTAAATTGCGCCGATATGACTCCCGACAGAACAGAAAAACTTATTCCGGCAGTAATAAAAGACATAGGCGCAGCGGCGGAAGCTCCCGATATTTGATCAGGAATTATTTTAATTTCCACATTATACGAAATTGTTTTATCTCCTGATTTTAACAATAACGTGAGAACAGTTCCTTTCTGAATAAGATTCAATGATACATTCGATTTATCGAACTGCACAGAAAAAATATTTCCGTCATTTAACGGTTTAAACCTGAAAAGAACCTGCCATGTTTTAACCGCGTCATTCGGGAAATCGATTTTTGGAAGAGCCAAAACATTATTCACGCCGGTAGTAATACCGTAAGTTCCGTCTGATCCTATCCATTCGGAATTTTTATTTCCTATCAACCGTAAATTGTGATCGTCAGAAGAAACCGATTTCAAATCTTTCAAATTTCCTTCAAACGTATACCAATGAAGAAGCTGCGGAATATTTTCCGATATCAAATGAATATCAAACGAAATAGAAGACACAACAAGCGACACTTCTTTTTTATACCCGGGTAATTTTTCGGAATTTCTTACGGGAAAAATTTCCGCGCTGATATTAACAAAACAGCTTTGTTTCGGAGATTTCCAAAAAATATTTTTAGCGCCGTCGTTATAATATCCTTCGCCGATTATTCTTTTTCCCTCATACCAGATAATATACGGATTAGCGTAATGCGAAACATCGATATCAACTTCCGGCATCACAATAGTATCTACAGGCACATGATTAACATATTTTGTAATTCCGGGTAAATAAACATTAATTCTTTCAAATTTAAAATCAACCATGCCAAGATTGAAAAATGATTTTTCGGTTTTTTGTAAAATATTCCGTCCGTTCATAACTTGTAAAATAATTGAATAAACGCCTTGAGGCAGATCTTCCGGCAGAAAATAAGGCGCTAATATATCATCAAAACTTTTTACTTTATAAACAATGTCGTAACCTGATCTGTTTGATTCAATTAAATCATTTTGTTCAAGTTCGTAGATGATTCTTGAACCGATAAATTCATCATTAGCGTTTTTGATATTAATAATTAATGCCGAAACATCCTGATCGGCAGAAACAGATTCTTCAAAAAAAGGATGTATGCCGTCGTTTAAGGAAACGTAAGAACATTCATCTAAAACGATACCGTTAATTTGCAGATTAATTTTATACGCGCCGGCAAAAGGCAGGATATCTTCCATAGCTTCGCAGCCGCCGAGAACAGCAACAAGAGCGGAAAGAAAAATAATTATCATTCTTCTGCGAACACACATACCCACTATAAATATATCATAAAAAGGAGCAATTTTTCAATATTTAATTGATTTTTAAACGATCTTTTATTGATAACTTTATAGAATATGATGATTTAATCGCATATACTGAAATATAATGCGGACTAGAGCAATTATAAATTTAAGCAGATTTTTAGATAATTATAACGCGATTAGGCAGAGAATCGGGCGGAACAGGTTGATTTGCGTGCCGGTAAAAGCCGACGCTTACGGTCACGGAGCTGTCAAAATCGCTAAAACGAGCATTAAAGCCGGAGCCGATTGCCTTGGAGTAGCTTCTGTCGCCGAAGGGACAGAACTGCGAAAAAACGGGATAAAAATGCCGATTTTATTGTTTTCGCAGCCTCATCCCGATGAAATCCCCGAATTGATCAAAGCTGATCTTTCTCCGTTTATTTCTGACGCTGAGTTTATTTCGATTTTGAGCGGACAGATAAAAAAGCAAAATAAGCAAAATGCGAAAAAACATGGATCGCAAAAACAAAAACTATCAGTCCATTTAAAAATCGATACAGGCATGGGACGAATCGGCTGCCAAGTGAATGAATCTATCGATCTGGCAAGGCTTATCGCTTCTTGCAAGGAATTAAAACTAGCCGGAACTGCGACTCATTTTTCGGTTTCGGATTTAACTGATGAAGAGAGCGTTAAATATACAATGACGCAATTAAACAGTTTTAAAAAAGCGGTTGAAGCGATCAAAGCTGACGGCATCGATCCGGGAATTTTACACGCGGCAAATTCCGGCGCGGTAATTCTTCATCCTGAAAGCTGGCTTGATATGGTCAGACCGGGAATTTTTTTATACGGCTATAAAACCGCTGAGGAGAAAGACCTGCCGCCCGAGTATCAAAAAAAATTATCAGGATTTGAACCGTTAACGGCAAAACCTGTAATGGAATTAAGATGCGCTGTAACAATGATTAAGAAAATTAAAAAAGGCGAAAGCGTTTCGTACGGCAGAACATGGACAGCGGAAAAAAACACTGACATCGCAATTTTATCGATTGGATATGATGACGGGTTTCCGCGCATTGTCAGCAACAAATGGCATATATCAATAAACGGCGAAGTTTTTCCAATTATCGGACGAATCACAATGGATCAGTGCATGATAAATCTTGGGCAGAATCACAATGTAAAACGCTGGGACGAAGCTGTAATTTTCGGCGGTGTTTCACCTGATACGGACGCTTCTTTAGATGCGAACACTTCTTTAGATGTGAACGCGCTTGCGAAAATAGCAAACACAATTCCTTACGAGATAACTTGCAATGTGAACAAGCGTGTGCCGCGTGTTTATGTATAAAGGGTGGTACCAATGTGTCGGCTTAGAGGATTACGAACTTATCTATGAAAAAATGTCTATGGCATCATTTTATTACCATTCTACGTGTGTTTATTTCTCAAGATAATCTAAGATAGTTTCCAAACCGCCTATAGAAAAAATATCTGTTTTTCGAGTATTATTAATTGTATATGATAAAATGATCGTTTTTTTATCTTTTATATTTGAAAATACAGAATTTGAATTTCGATCAATATTTCCTAAAAATCTATTATAAACAGCATAATTGAAAATAGTTAAATTTTGTCCTAGATTTTCTCCATTATTTTCAATAAATGAAAATATCTGTGAAGGATCTTTGTCAAAGGCAAATGAGAAATTTACAAGTTTATCTCCTTTATCAGTTGTACTTTCTGATATTCCTTTTGTACCTTTTATCATTTCCAAACCAAAAAACAAATTGCCATTTTCATTTACAATTATTAATTTATTTTCACTATTTTGCGCTTTTAAAAATAATCTAGTTCTATTCTCATTCCAATTCCATTTTCCGAATTCATCATCAGACAACGAAGCCATTTCCGCTTGAGTTTTATGTGATACTTCAGCTGTATACCATGTATTTCCGCCGATATTTGACGAAATTGAACATGGATAACTAAAATGAACTTGAGTATCTTGAAGATAATGAAGCCATTCGCCAGACATATTCATAATTAATCTATTTTGATTTAATAATAATTTCATCGGTTCATTATTATTAACAAGGCTGTAATCCACGGTTAGATCTATTGATAAATTAATTGCAGAATTTCCATATGAGGTTATTTCTTCGGAATCATCTACTGTTTTTCTCCTGTCTGCATTTGCTCGTAATGCTTCGTATATAGTAACATATACTGTTCCTGAACAAGTTCCGCTTGCGTTAATAGATAAATTAATTTTCATTTTGTCATCATCCCACACAAGCGCTCCTGAACCCCGATATGAAACAGCAACTCCTTTATTTCCTTTTCTTGAAGAAACAATACCATGCGCATTTCTATTAATATAAATATTATTATTTCTATAATTATCATTATGACCGTGTGAATAACTGCTTAATTCACCGGTGAATGTAACATTATATTTATCGTCTATTGTTAATCTCCAATTTATATTTCCACCCGATAAAGTACGTCCTTCATTATTTGAATAAGACTCTGAACTCCCTGTAATAGTAATATTTTTACATCTGGGAATTACGTCAGTATAAAAAATTAACTGCGATTCACGGCTAATATTTGTTTGCGAGTATGCACATACTCCAAAAAATGCAAAAATAGCAAATAAAATTAATTTAATTAACATTTTCATAAAATATATTTTCCTTAATTAAAAAAGGGAAATTCAAAAATCTCCCTTTTAAAAGTGATAATCTACCTACTTGCGTCCTTTGCCTTTACATGCTTTGCAATTAAAAAGAGCAAAGGTAATACCGCATGTAGCACAAGAGCCTTCACTCGAATCCAGACTTATTCTGTGATTTGAGTTAAATGGACACACGGTACCAAAACCTTTGCATGTGTTGCAAAGATCACTGGCAAAAATAACACCAGCTGCTCCTAAAAGCAATACTAACAAGATTGCTAATGCGATTACTTTATTTTTCATAAAGAACTCCTTTCTACCCTTTCGGGTGTTTATATATCATCCCATACGGAACGATTATTAATTTATCTTCTACCGGTACCATTACACGGTCTGCATTGTAACCAGCCGGTTCCTTTACATAATGAACAATCACTTCTGTTATAACCGCTGTAAAATACTCCGCTGCCAAAACATCCATGACAAGTAGCACCGCCTTTGCCATTACATGAGTTACATGGTTCTGGAAAAGGTGTAGGTTGAACCTGTGCAAAAGTAATACCAGTACTCAATGCTAAAAAAAGTAAGAAAACGCAAGCAATTATAATTTTTTTTCTTTTCATAAAAACTCCTTTATTTCAATTAATCTCTTTGTAACTAATTAAATTAGTTATACTTAATGACCATTTTCGTAAAAGCATTTCAGACATATTAATAACAATGTCCTTATCCTCTTCTTCTAAAGTATTGAAAAGAGCCAATAATTTAAAATTATTAATCTCTTCAATAATTATACATAATTCATTTGACATACTATATAGGCATTATACACCTACTATATAAGCATTGTCAATAAAAATAATAAAAAAAATTAAAAATATTAGGCAAATATTGCTTGCATAGTAATTTTAAATAAGGTATGTTTTACTCATGGAATATTCAATTAACAGGAGAATTAAAGAATTAAGAGAAAAATTAGGTTTAAACCAAAGAGAATTTTCTAAACTACTTTCATTATCAGGAGGTTATATTGCCGGGATAGAAGTAAACCTGCGAAAAGTAAACGATCGATTAGTAAAATTGATAATATCGCAATTTGGGGTTAATGAGGACTGGTTACGTCATGGAAATGGTGAAATGTTTATAAAGAAAAAAGCAAATGAAAAATCCATTCGCATTTTATCTTTATATAATGATTTACCGCCGCATTTTCAAGACGTTATATTGGGGACAGTTGAATTATTACGAAAGGCAAATGAAGTTGGAAATAAACAAAAAGTAAAAAATAATGTACGTAAATAAATCTACAATAACGGCATGAGCGTAACAACCCGTTGGTTCATATAATTGCTGTGCTAGCAATTTGGTTGCTTTCAATAAAACCTACCGTATTAATAAAAATTAGACAAAAAAAACCTTGAAAAAACCGCCAATATATGATAGGATTGTACCATTGGCAAGAAGTACGGATAAAACCGTTAAACATTGCCATAACGTCAACAGCTTAAATAAAGGAAGGATTATTATGAAAGAGAAAGAAAGAGTAAAAGAGATGAATGACATAATCAAAATGGAAAGAGATGAAGAAGCTAAACACGAAAAAGAATTAAATGAAGCTGAGGAAAGCATTAAAAGAGAAGAAGAAAAATATAACGCAAAAATAAATGAAGTTGAAAACGAAATATTAGAAGAACAAGACAGAGTGGGAGTTTTTAACAAACAGAGTTAAAATACTTACATACCGGTTTAACGAAAAAATAACCAAATATTCTCAAATACCTTGCAAATATAATTTTTGTACATTTATTGAGCTTTTTACTGCTGTTTGCTAACAAAAACAATATATTGAATTAAGAATAAAAAATCATTATTATAGATACAGAGGCTACCCATGAATCCATTTATTTACGAAGATGACGATGAAGATCAAAACAGCGAAAACGCAAAACAACAGGCGATCGATCCGCTGGCAGCCAGAATGTTAAAAACGAGGACGATTCTTCTGTCCGGCGAAATTAACAAAGAGCTTGCCGAAAAAACGATACGCCAGTTATTGCTTTTAGAAGATATGAATGATGAACCTATCCGCATTTTTATCGATTCTCCCGGCGGAGACGCGGACGCTGGTTACGCGATTTTTGATATGATTAGATTTGTAAAGCCTCCGGTGTGGACGATCGGCATGGGACTGGTCGCCAGCGCCGCGGCGATCATTCAGCTTGCCAGTCCGAAAGAACGCCGCATAGGACTTCCCAACAGCCATTACTTGATCCACCAGCCGCTCTCGGGAATTCGCGGAGTAGCGACAGAAATAGAAATACACGCTAAGGAACTTGAAAAACTTCGCGAAAAAATCAACCGACTAATCGCCGATGAAACCGGCACGCAGTTAACACAAGTAGAAAAAGACACTGACCGCGACTACTGGATGAACGCGTCCGAAGCGGTCAGTTACGGATTAATCAACAAAATTATTACGAACAGAAAAGAGATTTAATCCATCTTCTCATAATCCGCATACATAAACCTTCTAATCTTCTGCTGGGCGTTTTTCTCGAACGGTTCTTTACGGACGATGAAGTCGCCGATTTTTTTATAAACCGGAAGCGAGCGGTTCGTTTCTTCAATTTCTTTTTTGATCAAATCATGAATAAAAATATCGTCATCTTCTTTACCGGGGTGATCCGTTTTAATGAATTCGAAATTAGGAACCATTACGCCGTAAATGATTTCGCCGTTCGGAGTTTTTTTGCCGACGACCAGAACTTCCGCAATAACGCGGGAAGAAGCAAAATGCGATTCGATTTCTTCGGGATAAATATTTTTTCCTCCGGCGCCGACGATAAGATTTTTCTTTCTGCCTCTGATATAGATGTAGCCAAGTTCATCGCGGTAACCAAGATCGCCTGTCAATAACCAGCCGTCTTCGGTGATCACTTCTTTTGTCGCCTCTTCGTTTTCGAAATAACCAAGCATGACAGAAGGCGATCTGCAGGCGATTTCACCAATGCCTTCCGCGTTCTTATCGCGGATTTCAACCTCGGTGTAACTGACGGGAAGCCCGACAGAAACATTATTTTTATGCCACGGAGTATTCACGCTGATAAGCGGAGAGTTCTCGCTCATGCCGTAGCCGTGAACGATGTTGTACCCGAACGAATCGAAGAAGTCGGCTGTCTTTGGGCTCAGCGCTCCGCCGCCTGCCACCATTATATTAAGCGATTGAAGATTTGTTTTTTTTCGGATGAATAAAAAAACTTTTCTTCCGAATTCGGGGTTTCCTTTGTTTGCTTCTTTTAAAGCCTTTTTGCGCAGCGGATTTAAAATCCCCCGTAGAATCGGCGAGAGTTTATTATAACCTGTTTCGATAGCAGCCATAACTTTATCGTATAGCAGCGGAACGGCGATAAGGAACGTTACGCCGGCGTCTCTGATATCATCGATTACAACTTTACCAACAATTTTTTCCGCAATGACTGTCGGAATGCCGACGGCAAAAGGCGCGATAAATGAACAGGTTGTCGGATAAGTATGATGAAGCGGCAGAACATCCATAAAAACATCGCTCTGTTTCGGACGTAATATCCTGATTGCCGCGCTTGCGTTTGCGATTATATTTTTATGAGAAAGCGTAACGCCTTTTGCGAAACCTGTGGTTCCCGATGTGAACACTATCGAACAAGGATGATTAAACGCGATGCTGTCCGCAGGCGGAATTTCCTGACTTTCAGCGCCTATTCCAAAGCGGTAATATTCCGACTCGAAATCCGAAGGAGGGTCTTCAATTTCCGGGCTAATGCATACGCAAGCGTTCAGCGAAATTCCGTTTGCGCCTAACGACGCGGCGAAATCTTTTTTTCTGCCGGAATAAAAAAACGCTTTAGCTCTTGTGATTTTTATTATATTGAGACATTCTTGTTCTGTCGCAAGAAAATCAACAGGGACGATAACAATACCGGCAATAATTGCGCCCATCCAGACAGACATCCACTCGGGACGATTTTCTGACCACAGCACAACCCGGTCGCTTTTTTCCAAACCGGCAGCAAGAAGTCCCTTAGCTACCCTTCGACATTCATCATTAAATTTTGAAAAATTCCAGCGCGTAAATTCTCTTTGCTTGCCGGAACGGTAACGGATAAAATCAATATCCGCGTATTTTACCGCCTGATTTTCGAGTAATTGAGCAAAATTATCGAATGGAATGTCGGGAATATCAGAAACATAATCTTCAAATTTTAACATAATATACTCCGTAAAATAAGATAAGCCATTATATATAAAATACGAAGTTTATGCAACTTTTACAAGAAAATTGTGTCAGCAGGGGAACGGTCTACTTCGCCGTCACCAGCATAAATCTTTTTTTCCCCGCGCGAAGCGTCAACTCGCCATCAGCATTCAATCTATCTGCTCCGATCAATGCCGCAGGATTTTTGATATTTGATAATTCGCCGCTGCTGTCGGAAACAAACGCGCCTCCCTGATCGACAAGGCGGCGGGCTTCACTCTTTGTGGGAGCAAGTCCAGCTTCGGCGAATAAATCGACTATGTTTATACCGTTTTCAAAGCAGGAGCGTGAAATATCAATATGAGGCATTGACTGTTTGTCGCCGCCGCCGGAGAACGCGGCTTTCGCGCCGGAAAGCGCTTTGTCGGCTTCTTCTTTACCGTGAATGATCGATGTTACTTCCCACGCAAGACGTTCTTTGGCGTCATTCGGATTTTTACCGGTTTCGCATAACGTTCTGCACTCATCCGCCGGGAGAAATGTAAACATCAGTAAAAAGCGAAGGATGTCCGCGTCTGTCACATTGCGCCAGTACTGGAAAAAATCGTAGGGGCTTGTCAGCGCTGGGTCGAGGAAGAGAGCTCCCTTGAGAGTCTTACCCATTTTTTTACCGTCAGATGTTGTGACAAGCGGGAATGTCAGCCCGAAGACTTCGGCGCCTTCAACACGGCGGACAAGCTCAACGCCCGCGACAATATTTCCCCACTGGTCATCGCCGCCGATTTGCAAACGGCAGCCGTGACGGCGGTATAACTCAAGAAAATCATAACTTTGCAAAAGCTGATAATTAAATTCGATAAATGACAAACCTGTTTCAAGCCGCATCTTGTAAGCTTCGAAACTAAGCATGCGGTTAACGGAAAAATGACTTCCGATTTCGCGCAGAAAATCGATATAGTTTAAATCGGCAAGCCAGTCTTTATTGTTGACAGTGAACGCGCTCTTACCGTCGAACCCGACAAATTTATCAAGCTGAGAAGTGATAGAAACAACATTGGCGTCCAGCGTATCGTAATCGAGCATCTTGCGGACATGATCTCTGCCTGACGGATCGCCGATTCGCGCAGTACCGCCGCCGAGAAGAGCGACTCCATTGTGACCGGCAGCGCGAAGATGACGGAACGCGAAATACGGAACCATGTGCCCGATATGAAGACTGCCGCCGGTTGGATCGGTACCTTCGTAAAAAGTGATCGGACCTTCGTCCATCAATTTAGAGAGCCCGTCGGCATCAGTGCACTGCCGGAAAAATCCGCGTGTTTTTAAAGTTTCTAAAGCGTTGTTCATGTGCAAATTGTACAGATTTTTAAGGTGACTGTCATCATATGCCGATAATTTATATATGCCGGCAATGGAAATAATTAATATATTGAAAAATGTTATAACATCATGGCAAGTGATCGTTGTTACAATAGCGATTCTTTTATATATATCCATTGTAAATAATGTTTCCAAAAGTTACCGCACACCGCGGGTAAAGAAAGCGCCGAAAGTAAAAAAACAAAAAGCTGCCGCAGCGGAAACTCCAATCGAAGAAGCCAATGATGATCTTCCCTCAGGCAGCTCGAATGATGAACTCGGATTAGAAGAATCCTAATATTAATGATCTTCCTATTAATTGACATTTTTTAATTTATCGTTCAAAACAATATATAATGAATAATTCTAAAAGTTATTTACGTTTTTGGGAAAAATACGGACCGACAGCGCTTGTCGCAGGCGGTTCTGACGGATTAGGCGCAGCTTACTCTGAAGCGCTCGCCCGCAGAGGTTTCAATCTGATAATTATAGCGCGCGATAAAAAACGTCTGGAGGAAACAGCGGCGCGTATCAGAGAAAAATATTCCGTTGATGTAAAAACGATAGACGCCGATCTCGCCGACTTTGAGAATATAAAAAAAATAATTAACGATCTGCTCTGTGCGGATAAAAAACTTTCCATAGGACTTTTGGTTTACAACGCGGCATTCGCTCCTATCGGTTTGTTCGAAAACACAAGCGAAAATCATCTTGCGCTTGCCGCGGCTGTCAATGTAAGAACGCCTCTTCTGCTTGCGAAACTTTTATCCGCGCAGATGATTCAAAACAAGCGCGGCGGAATTGTGCTGATGTCATCACTTGCCGGCGCTCAAGGCAGCCCCAAACTTTCAACTTACGCGGCGACAAAAGCGTTTAACGCGATTTTAGCGGAAGGTTTATGGAAGGAACTGCGACGGCACAATGTTGATGTCATCGGATGCTGCGCCGGCGCGATACTGACGCCCGGTTATTCGCAGGCTGAAAAAACCAAACAGGCGCCCGGTACCATGACAGCTAACGCTGTGGCTGAGCAGACTTTAAAAGCTCTCGGGAAAAAACCAATCATCGTTCCGGGGGCAATAAATAAAATAGGACGTTTTGTTTTAATGCGGATATTTTCAAGAAAAGCGGCAATCGGCTTGATGTCGAAAAACACAGGAGGCTTATCGTGACCATTCAATTATTAATTTCAGGATTTCTTACAACGCTAATCGCTTACGCGGGAATCACTCTTTTACATATCATCATTCCGGTCAAGAGAATGAAAGGTTATGTGAAACATGAAAAAACAGGCGAGGTATTAAACTACCGCATCAACGGAATAATAGTTCTGCCTGCAAGTATTCTAATTTGGTTTTTACTCGGTCACTTTGAGATCGTCGCTTTTGAATGGCTGTATCAGGTTAGGTGGGCAGGTCTTATCAGCGCGATAGTTATCGGATTAATTTTTTCTTTTATACTTGTATTGAAAGTTCCGTCTACGGGAAAACCTTTCCTTGCGGATTTCTGGCTGGGACGAATTTGGAATCCGCAGATTGGAAACGGTTTTATCGATGCGAAAATGTGGCTGTATTTAATCGGCGCAGTAATGCTTCAATTAAACGCTCTTTCATTTTTAGTGCATCACATTCATTCAATGCGCGAATTAGGTCTGGCTATGAACATCGGTTACATATTCGGTTTCGCGATGACATCATGGTTCTGCTGGGATTATTTAATATTTGAAAGAGTTCATTTGTACACTTACGATCTTTTCGCTGAGAGAGTCGGCTTTAAACTTGGTTTCGGCTGTCTTACATTTTATCCGTTTTTCTACGCCATTCCTCTTTGGTGCACGGCTAATCTTCCAAACCCAAATCATCCTTTGTGGGTAACGATTTTATTCGCTGCAGTTTTCCTTTTTGGCTGGGTCTTCACACGCGGCGCGAATTTACAAAAATATGTTTTTAAAGTATCGCCTGAAAAAAAATTTTTATGGATGAAGCCGGAAGTATTAACAGACGGCAGCCGCAAGCTGCTTGTCAGCGGCTACTGGGGAGCAAGCCGTCACATCAACTACATGGGTGAAATAATTCAAGCAATCGCAATCGCTCTTGCCGCAGGATATCCGGGAGTCTGGCAGGTCTGGCTGTATCCGATTTACTACATCGGACTGCTTTTCTCGCGTGAATTTGATGACGGAAAAATTTGCAAAGTAAAATACGGCGCGTTATGGGACGAGTATAAGAAAAAAGTAAAGTATAAAATTATTCCTTTTATTTATTAAACGATTAATTATTTATATTGATTACATTACCTGCAGCATTGCCTGATCTCCGTTAGCGCCGACTAATTCCTGACGGACAGGATCAACCATAAGATCCATAAATTCAAGAGGGATTACTCCCAACAAAGCGTTACCTTCAGGGAAGACAAGAGCACCGCAGGACGCTTTGCGATCCTTCCAGCAAATTTGCACAGGTTCTGTAATTTTACATTCCATCTTTGTGCCGCCTGCTGTATTCGCAAAACGGGTTTGCTCAATAGAAACCCCTAATTTCTGACACATATCCTCATTAATTACAAGCGAAGTAGCGCCGGTATCAACAAGAGCTGTCAAGGTTATTGTACGAACATCATTTTCAGATATTAGACCTTCTCTTGCTTTAGTTAGATCGCTTGAGTTTCTAACAGTAATCTCAGCGTAAACATTACCCATAATTTTCCTCCGCTTTATTAATATAACATTTTTATCCTCTCTTGACAAGACTACTATACTATGATTAAGTAAAATCCATGCGAAAATTTGAAGTAGAGTCTCCGTTTAAACCTGCTGGCGATCAGGGTGAAGCAATTGCCGCGCTTGCGGACGGAATAAAAGCAGGTGATAAATTCCAGACCTTGCAGGGTGTCACAGGTTCGGGAAAAACTTTTACGATGGCGAAAATTATCGAGGCGGTGCAGATGCCTACGCTGATTGTCAGTCATAATAAAACGCTTGCCGCGCAGCTTTTCCGGGAGTTTAAAAGTTTCTTTCCAAACAACGCCGTTGAATATTTTGTTTCGTATTACGACTATTATCAACCGGAAGCGTATGTGGCAAGCCGCGATCTTTACATCGAGAAAGACTCGTCGATTAACGCCGAGATTGAACGCATGAGACTCTCCGCGGCGAGAAGCATGATGGAACGCGAAGATGTAATAATCGTCGCAACTGTTTCCTGTATATACGGCATGGTAACCCCCGATGTTTACAAAAAAATGACTGCCACTTTTTCAAGAGGTGAAACTATCGACGTTGACTCGTTGATTCGGCGCTTTGTCGAACTTCAATATGAACGCAACGACGCGGTTCTTGAACGCGGACGTTTCCGCAGACGCGGTGAAACTTTAGAAATTTATCCTGCGTATATGGAAGAAGCGTATCGCGTCGATCTCGACTGGGATAAGGTTGAGCGCATCCGCAGATTTAATCCGGTGTCAGGTGAAATCCTCGAAGAAATTGATCGCGCGTTAATTTATCCTGCGAAGCAATTTGTTATGCCCGGAGAAACTGTACAGAACTCAATGAATACAATCAGGCAGGAATTAAAAGAGAGGCTTGAATATTTCCAGAGCAAAGGAAAAATAATGGAAGCTGAACGCTTAAAAACGCGCGTCGAGTATGATATCGAAATGTTAAGCGAAATGGGTTACTGCCCCGGAATCGAAAATTATTCGGCTGTGTTAGCCGGACGCAAAGCAGGCGATTCTCCCGACACTCTTGTCGATTATCTGCCGAAAGAGCATTTAACGTTCATCGACGAGAGCCATGTCACCCTGCCGCAGTTAGGCGCAATGTACGCAGGCGATCGAAGCCGCAAGCAGAATCTTGTAGATTACGGTTTCCGCCTGCCAAGCGCTCTCGATAACCGCCCTCTGCGTTATGATGAATTCGCCGCGCGTTTAGATAAAACAGTTTTTGTTTCGGCGACTCCGAGCAAGACAGAGATTGAGTTATCTGCGCGGGTTGTGCAGCAGGTGATAAGACCGACAGGACTTTTAGACCCTGAAATTGAAGTGCGTCCGAGCGAAGGTCAGATGGAAAATATTTATGGCGAGGTGCAAAAACGCACGAAAGCCGGAGAACGCTCTTTAATTTTAACATTAACAAAAAAAATGGCGGAAGATTTAACAGATTATCTTTCAGGTCTTGGATTGAAAGTCCGTTACATCCACAGCGAAGTAGAAACAATTGAACGCGTGGAAATTTTAACGCAGCTTCGTCAGGGAGAATTTGACATTTTAGTCGGAATCAATCTGTTACGCGAAGGTATCGACCTGCCGGAAGTTTCGTTCATTGCAATCCTCGACGCAGACAAAATCGGCTTCCTTCGCTCGCTGACAAGTTTGGTGCAGATAATAGGTCGCGCCGCGCGTAATGCCGCCGGAAAAGTTATCATGTATGCCGACCGCATGAGCGACGCGATGGAAAAAGCAATCGCCGAAACAAACCGCCGCCGCGAAATTCAAATTGCGTATAACAAAAAGCACGGCATAACCCCTGCAACAGTTAAAAAGGCAATCGCCGAAATATTAACCCGTCACATCGAAGAAGCGGATAATTCCGCGGGAACTACCATCGAAGTTTTAAAAAAATCATACAATGTTTTAATTCCCGCCCAGCGCAAACAATTAATCAAAGCCCTTGAAAACGAAATGATCGAACACGCAAAAAATCTTGAGTTTGAACAGGCGGCGGCGATTCGGGACGAGATCGCAAGGATTAAAGAGAATGAATTGTAAGGAATCGGAAGAGCCAATTTTATATGTTATAATTCATAAACAAACCTTTGCTTTTTATCAACTCACCTTAAAAACAAATAAAAAAAGACCTATCTATTACTTTTTCTTAAAAACAAAAGACCATACCCATATTTTACCTACAAGCTGTTTACCCAAACTCTCAACATACTCGTATCCTTTACCGCTCATATAATTTATAAGCACAGCAATCGCGTTATATTCACTGTCCGTTGTCATTACAGCTCTAATCGGCTCAAGACTTAAATCTGCCTGTGAGAAACTAAACTGATGAACCAATCTTGATGCCATTGAAACTACAACATAATCGTCACTTGCAAAAGCAAATAAAGATACAAATAAAAACAAAGAAAGTACTAAAATTAACTTTTTCATAAACACTCCTAAAAACTAAAATAAAGTGAGTTGATAAAAAACAAAAATCCTCCCTATTTAATTTATATTTCTCAGTTTTATATTTCTTTCATTTACATCGTTTAATATTGAATTTACTAACGTGATAATATTTTCGTTGTTGTTGGATGTAATTTCGCTCTCTAACGCGTTGATGGTATGAAGTATGTGATTTTCTATATCAATTAGATCAGGATGAGATTTTACTGGGCTTGAATAAACTGTGTCATATGCTTTCTCAACCTTCTTTTTCGCTTCTTTATCATTAACCCTATCCATTAATAACTTTAATTTTGAAGAAGCAATTTTAATATAATTAATTTCTTCTTGCCGTTTTTCCAGAGCTTCAGCTGTTTGCTTATTGGCAACAACATTAATAAGCAAAAGTATACCGTATAATCCGGCAAGGATAAGCTGACACATCATCGCAGAGATATGGCTCTTTAAGAAAGTCTCCGCTAATGCTCCAAAGAGTTTTAAATTAGCCGGTATAAATATCCAGAAGCGTTGGGCAAGCTCTTTTACGTTAGTATCAAGTGAAGCTATTATAAAAATGACGGCTACAATAACCGATGCTGCGAAATAAACAGAAGATAATACTAAATTAAGAGATAATTCAAACGAAAGCAATTTTCTCTTTCTTGAAACTAAAAACGGAGTAACAATAATGAATGCAAATGCGAATAAAACAAACATAAAAGATATCCACGCAGACATAGTATGTCCGTTGCCGCCAACCGCAAAATAGAAAACAATAAAAATAAACAAGATAATCAGAAAAATTATATTATGGACTACCCAAAATTTACCTGTTTTCTCCATGTTGTTTCTCCTTACATTCTGCTCATTATTTCCGCTTTCTTTGCGTCAAAATCCGCCTGTTCAATTAATCCAAGATCGAGCATTTCTTTTAATTTTTTAAGAGCTGCAACAGGATCATCCGCCGGAGCCGCGTTTTGGGCGGGCGGCTGTTGAACGCCTTGCTGCTGCATCGGAGTAAACATTTGCTGTGACAAATTTCCAAAAGCGCCGCCTGCTGCCAATCCCATTCCTAGACCCGCTCCTGCGGACGCAATACCACCTGCACCCGGATTTGCCGCAACTGTTCCAAGAATATTTACAGCTTGCTGTTTACTCCAATCGTCTCCCAAAATACCCATAACATTCTTATCCGCGTGCGCGTTACGCATTTTAGAAATTGCATCCATGCCAATCTCATCATAACGCCGGCGTAATTCGTCGCCTTCAATATCAAGAGCGGCAATTGAAAATTTAATTACCTTTAGTCCGTAGTCATCAAAAACTTCTCCAAGAAGCGGTTGAACCGATTCCGCAAATTCCTCTAAATTAGATTCAATTCCAAGTAATTCTGTCTGCGTTTCGTTTAATGCGCGGGTAAGAGTTGATTTTATCTTACCTTGAAACTCATTTGAAAAATAATCGTCCAACAATTCCTGCTGGCTCATAATATCAACATTGTTTCCTACAAGTTTGGTTAAGAATTTTTGCGGATTATCAATTTGGATTTTATATGCGCCTCTTGCGCGGAGTTTCGTAGCAATACCCAGCAGCTTATCACGCACTTGAATAGGGGATGATGTTCCCCACAGTATCTCCATACTGTGCGCTTTACGGACGAAGTATACAACACAGTTAAATGTGCTTATTCCGCCTGTAAAAGCGTTACGCAGTCTGCTGATAAAAGGATAATTTTCCGTTTCAAGTTTATATGTTCCGTTATCAAAGACTTTTTCTATTATACCGCCTTTAATGAAAATTGCCTCTTCGCCGGGCATAACAATGAGAGTTGAGTTTGTGTTAAAATCTTCTTCCGGCTGACGCCATATTAAAAGATCGCCGGGACCGGAGTTTTTTATAACATCCGCCCAGTGTTTTTTACCGCCGACATATGCGGATTCATTAGGATTTTTCGCGAAAAGCGCCATTGTTTTACCTGCTAATTATATTCTTTTATTACTGAGGAAATGCATTCGAATTACCCGTACATTCTTGTTCATAAATTCCGCGTAAAGCTTTCTTTTGTTCTTTAAATTGCTTTACTATATTCGGCAAACGGTTTTCAAATTCATTCAATTCTTCTTTCGCTTTCGCTCTTTGTTCATCACGTTCCCTGCCGGCTTTGTTAACAGAAGGTATTTTTATACTTAATAGAGTAATTAATAAAGCAAACACGCCAAGAGCAATCCATCCGCCTAACCCCGCATTTAATCCTATTAAAAATGAAATAACAGCTCCTATTGCGCCTATCACAACACCGATAATCATTTTTTTCAAGTTATTCGCAGGAACTGAAGCAATAGCTCTTTTTTTCTCATCAATAGTTTTTTGACGCTGTTCGTCAACAGGACGGTTATAGGTATAAAAAGATCCATCACCGAGAACTCTCACATCATATTCTTTGCCCTCGTATGTGTAAACAATACGATAAAGACCGATAAAGACACGCGTTATCTCTTTTTGAATATTAGCGCCGCCCATTGAAAAATTACGAACCTTGCCAACTAGACTATTTTTTGCTTTTTCTTTCAGCAAATCATCTACAATAGGTTGTACATAATCTGTAAATGCTACAGGCTGTGGTAAATTATAGTCATATGTTACCACATCATGAGGAAACTCTAATTCTTCAATATCAACCAGATTTCTAGTAATTTTTTCATCATCACCTTTACACAGAAGTGAAATATCGGATGCCATTTTCTTTTCTCCGGGTGCAAATATTGTTTTAGTGATGGAAACATTACTACTAACAGGCTGCCAGTCTGTGTGAGTTTTATCACGTGTTTCAACTCTATTACCCAGGTCTACTGTATATGTTTGTGTTCTATCAACGCCTTTGTCATAAGTGTATGATGCTGTACCATTACAATAAAAAATATAAGCAGGAATGCAGTAGCGCTCTTCACGAACAACCTCTGCTTTTTCGAAGACATCTAATGGCAAAGCAGCACAATCGCATAAAGAACTTACAAGCTTCCGATGAAGTGTAGCAGAATCTACAGACAGAGGTAAACCGCTGTTTATATTTTCTTTAGCAGCGATTTCAGAGTTCTTCACTAACCCTTGTATCACACATTCAGTTTTACAAGATGGGCATTTTACATGCCCCTTTGAATTTTTGGGGATTTTTAATGGCGTTCCGCAGCCGTTACACCTGAAATCCCGTACCATTACTGTTTCCGAATTTACCGTATCTGACATAACTTTTTTCTCCTTTTTTATTCACTATTTTTAATAGCTTTTTCTAATTTTTTAGCTTTGATTAATTTAAAAATTGGTTCAATTAAAACTAACGGCAGAGCTATTAGTCCGACAAAAACAGCAGCGAAAAATTTTAAAACAATTCCAATCCACCAAAACAAATAATCAATACCAGTAACAAGACGATATCCGTCTCCATAATACCTTGGAAATTTTGGAGTACTCCAGAATTTTGATAAAAATCTCCAACCCCATGGAAAACCGGCAAAAACATAACCCATTAACAAAGCGCCAATTATTTTTGACAATATATCACCTTGCATGTTGATTTTTAAAACAAAAATATTCAATAATGCGCCGCCGATAAACAATAATATGGAAGGAATTAAAAAACTAATTATTTTAACTTGACTTTTTGTATTTCGATTTAAATTACATTCATCACAAATACATATATCTCCATATTTTCTTGAACAATTGCCGCATAAACTTTTCCCGCAATCTTCACATTCAGAAACAGCTTCTTCATTTGTATGCTTATAACAATTCCCATTCATAATTAACTCCTGATATTTTTTTATTTACAATAATCAACTAATAGCTGAAGCATTTTAATAATTCTATTGGCTTTTTGAGAATCTGTCAAGCTTTTTTCACAATAAAAATCGAAATAATGATATTCCCATTTATCCATGCAAAAAGTGGAATATGGAGTCGTATGAAAAAAGATGAAAAAAACTGCCGTACGTTATTAAGTAACAATATAAAACTCTACCGTAACCGGCTTGGTTTATCACAGTTACATTTAGCGCTTGAGTTAGGTATTTCCGTTACATTCCTAAGCGATATTGAAACCGGAAAGAAATGGGTATCTGCTCAAACCTTATCACAGCTTGCAAAAGCGTTAAAAATTGAAATATATGAATTGTTCAAACCTGAACAGAATATTCGGGATGATGTTTCTGCGGCAGTAGCAAAATATCTTGATGATGTTGATGATACAATAATTAATTCAATTGAAGAAGCTGTACGCCCGGCGGTAAAAAAATCCATATCTAAAATGCGCCGATATTATATAAAATAAACTTCCGCCGCTAGCCGTTTAACATCGCTCTTACCGCATAAACAACCATCATACCGGCAATTATTAATTTACCGCCGGTGCCGACGATGAAAGCAAGAAACGCGCCGAACGCAACAATGAGCGGATTTTTTTGCTTAGCTGCGATATTTGTTTTTGCGGGAACTGAGGCAGCGTTATCTGCTGACGTACTTGCCGCTGCTGTGTTTTCCGCTGCGGAATTTGCAGCTAACGAAGCGGCAGCTCGTCTTTGTTTTAGTTTAATGCTGAGCAATTCGCCGATTAGAGCGCCGAGAAAAGGACCGACTAAAATTCCAATCGGCGGATAAACAAACATTCCGGCGAAAATGCCGATTATCGAGCCGTTAACTGCCATTTTTGAGCCGCCGAATTTTTTTGTCATTATCGCGGGGAGAATATTATCCATTACAGTGACGGCAATTGTAATCGCAGCCCATATCCAAAGAAACGCAGGACTGAAGCCGCCGTACCCGCTTCGCTGCAGGATTAAAAGTCCGATAAAGCTAAGCGGAGGTCCGGGCAGCGCGGGAATAATCGATCCTAAGAATCCGACGACAAGAAAAATAAAAGCGATTACAACAAGCGCGATCTCCATACGGCTTACGATTCAAGAATCAATAATGTTTTTGTATCGAGTTTCATTGATGTCGGCGCGGAAACATTTGCATCTCTGTCTTTAGAAATGGCAAGCTCGACATGATCGGATTTAGGACGCAGCGTAATTACAACATCAATATCGTTAATAAAATTGTTTAATACTGCGGGGATGTTTTCTTTGCTGTTAGAGCTGTCTTTCACTGAGCAGCTGTACCAAATACTAAGACCGAGTTCGGAAGCGAATTTTTTAATATTTTCCAGTCTTGATTGATCCGCGCGGGAAAAATCCAAACCGTCAATGATAATTGATTCGGCTTTAAAGCCGCCGTCTACAATCATTGCGCGAAGACTCTTTAAAATCATATCCTGAGTAACGCTGTCTTGATTAAAATTCATCAGCACGCGGTTTTTTACAAGATCATTTTTAATTTCTGCGGCGTTCTCAAGATTTTTTTTATTTGTGAATTCGGCGAAGATATCTTCGTACCAGACAGGGACATGCTGACTATGCTGAGTAAACGAAACATGAATCACTTTTTTTCCCTGAAGAAGCTTATCCATCGCGAGCTGAACAAGAACCGAAGTTTTTCCCACTCCGTTAGGTGAAGTGATAACGCCGATTTCGCCGGTTTTTAACCCGCCGTGGATTGACTGCTCGAAAATTCGAATAGGACTTCTGTTTATTAATTCATTTAAAAGCATTTTATTTCTCCCTCTTCTTTTTATCTTGCGCATCGGCAATCAATTTTTCGGATACTGACATCGGCACTTTAGCGTATTTTTCAAACTCCATTGTAAACTCGGCTTTTCCCTGAGTCAGCGAACGCAGTGTTGTAGAGTAACCGAACATTTCGCTCAGCGGAACTTCGGCTTCCACGCGGGAAAAATGCCCGTCCTCAACAGATGATATAATTATACCACGCCTTTGATTTATCGAACCGAAAATATTTCCCTGAAACTCGGTTGGTCCTTCAACCGAAACTTTCATAATTGGTTCCAAGATGCATGGTTTTGCTTTGTTGTACGCTTCACGGAACGCGCCGATTGCGGCTTGCTGGAACGCAATGTCCGATGAATCGACAGGGTGACTCTGACCGTCGTTGATAACGCAGCGGATATTGACAATCGGAAACCCTATCAGACTGCCTTTTTTAATCGCTTCTTTAAAACCTTTGTCGCAGCTTGGCACATACTCTGTGGGAATCGAACCGCCTTTGATCATGTCGACAAATTCGTAATCACCTTCCGCGTAAGTTTCCATGTAACCGGCGACGCGTCCGAACTGACCTGAACCGCCTGTTTGTTTTTTGTGAGTGTAATTGTACTCGGCTTTTTGCGTAATCGTTTCGCGGTACGCAACCTGCGGCATTCCCGTATCAACTTCGCACTTGTATTCGCGGCGCATTCTCTCGATGTAAACTTCCAAGTGCAGCTCGCCCATTCCTCTGATGATTGTTTGATTCGATTCGGAATCGACATAAGTCTGAAAAGTGGGATCTTCTTTTGTAAAACGATTCAACGCTTTTGCCATCTGGTCAGCGCTTTTTTTATCTTTTGGATTGACAGCTAACGAAATAACGGGAGAGGGAACAAACATCGATGTCATCGCGTAATTGAGATTACCGCCGCAAAATGTGTCGCCGCTCGCGCATTCAATTCCGAAAAGAGCGACAATGTCGCCGGGAGCGCCTTCGTTAATATCTTCCATGCTGTCCGCATGCATGCGCACCAAACGTCCGATTTTAAATTTTTTCCGCGCGCGCGTGTTTATAAGCTCATCGCCTTTTTTTAATTTGCCTTGATAAATACGCACATAAGTCAGCTGCCCGTATTGACCGTCTTCGAGTTTGAAACCGAGTGCGACTGTGGGATTTTTTTCATCGGCGTTAAGCTCAATTTTTTCTTCGTTATGATCAAGGTCTAGCGCGTAATTTTTTACTTCGGTCGGATTCGGTAAGTAGCGCATAACACCGTCGAGCAGCGGCTGAATTCCTTTGAACTTGTAAGCGGAGCCGAGCATGACAGGAACAAACTGCTCCGCGAGAGTTCCTTTGCGGATAGCAGTATGAATTAAATCTTCCGGGATCATTTCGCCGCCGAGAAATTTTTCCGCTAAATCGTCACAGAACATAGAAATTGCGTCTAACAGTTCTTCGCGGTATTTATCGGCATCAGCTTTTAAATGAGAAGGAATTTCCGCGATACGGATATCCTCACCCTGATCGCCGTCGAAGTAAACGGCTTTCATAGTGATAAGATCGACAACGCCTTCGAGCTTGTCTTCGAGCCCGATGGGGATTTGAATCATCATGGCGTTAAGACCGAGCTTTTCACAAAGCTGCTTACGAACCTTAAACGGATTTGCGCCGGTGCGATCGCACTTATTAACAAACGCGATGCGCGGAACATTGTAGCGTTTAAGCTGGCGATCAACAGTAATCGACTGCGACTGCACTCCGCCGACCGCGCAAAGAACAAGAATCGCTCCGTCCAGTACGCGAAGAGAGCGTTCAACCTCGATAGTAAAATCGACGTGTCCGGGCGTATCAATTACGTTTACTGTGTGATCTTTCCAAGTAACCTGAGTCGCCGCAGATTGAATTGTAATGCCGCGTTCTCTTTCCAGTTCCATGTGATCCATCGTCGCGCCGACGCCGTCTTTACCCCGGACTTCGTGAATCGCGTGAATTTTCTTACTATAAAATAGAATTCGTTCCGAAAGGGTGGTTTTCCCCGAGTCTATATGTGCGCTGATTCCGATATTCCGCATCATACTAATATCATTACTCATTGTCTAAATACTCCTTAAAAATGCAATAAATGCTTAAGCACGGTAAAGAATAGCAATATTTGCAAAGAAACGCAAGAGGATATAGAAAATATCATCTTATACACCGGTTATACACAAGATAAAAAAATTAACAAAATCGATTAAAAGAAATTCTATTAAATAAATCCAGCAGTTATAATGCCTAATTCCTTATGCAGCAAGGACTTAAGTATTTATAAAATTCTATATGTATAAAATAAGATACACCGATATATTTTCATTACATAATTTCACAAGTTATCCACAAGTAATAATAAGTACATAGCGATATTTAATATAAAGAAACGAGTAAATTGTCAGTGTAGAGTAAGAATTTCAACTCTCCGGGAGAGCTTTCATTTTTTCTTTTAATTCCAAAAGCATCATATCGGCGCTGGAATCGGATTTTTCAAGTTCCTTGAACTTTCTCTCAAGGTTTGTATCATTACTGAGCTCATGAAGTTCCTTGGACGCGTCAGCCATTGCTTCCATTTCGTCAACTTTCGCAGCCATGCGATCGAAAGCGTCAAAAGCGCTGCGGTTGCCGGAAACACTGGAAATTGTGTCCTGAATTTTCTGCTGAGCCTCGGCTCTTTTAGCGCGGGCAATGAGCAGGTTTTTCTTGCGCTGCGCTTCCTCGATTTTCTGCTGAAGTTCCTTCAAACTTTCTTTAAGATGATCTACGGAATTTTTCTGAGCTTCCCATTGTTTTTGATATTCGGCGGCGGCGTTATCGTATTCCTGCTTACGCAGAAGCGCTTCTTTAGCGAGATCGTCCTTGCCGGCGGTGACAGCAAGCATCGCTTTGCGTTCCCATTCTTTTGCCTGTGAAAATTGATTATCTTTTTCGCGCTCAAGTTTTTTTTCGTCTGCGATAGCCATGGCGACCGCTCTTTTTGATTCGATCAATTGCTCATTCATTTCTATGATAAGTTGATTAAGCATTTTTTCCGGTTTTTCGGCTTTGCCAATCATTGCATTGACGTTCGAGGCGATAAGTGTTCTAAGTCTGGAAAAGATACCCATTTTAGGCTCCTGATTTTTCTCGGAATTTAGAAAGTATCGGATAATGTTCGGTTAACGCGAGGCTGAATGAATCCAATACAGCGCGGAAATCATCATAATCCATCGTATTATGATGCAAAGTATAAATAAGAACAATTTTTTTATTATCCAGAGCATAAGCGCCGTGAATTATATCGGACGCGTTTAATTCGAGCAGCTTCGCGTATAATTCAAGAACATTGCTTTGGGGAACATCCATTATTTCCGCACGGATAATTACCATAGGATCAGCCTGCATAACAGCAACACCCTGCAAAGATCGATCTTCGTCATCCAAAAGCCACAAATTTTTATCAATCTGCTGATAAGTAATCATCATATCGATTAAATATTGTTCAATTTTACTTTCTGCCATATACCATCCTATCCAAGTAATACCTGACCGGCTTCGTCAATCGCCAGAATACTTTTACATTCCGAGCAGCGAAACCGTCCGGCTTTTACCGCTTTGAGTTTTTTATAACAAATCGGGCAAGAAACGACTTTTGGGAATATCGAGGGTTTTTCTTTGGCTTGATCTGTATTAAAAAATTGGATTGAGTCATCTAAACTGTCTTTCATATTGAAGAATTGAGAAAAACCGAGAAGCTGGAATACTTCGTAAACTTTTGGCTGGATATCGAGGAGAACAAGGTCGCCGCCTTGAGGTTTTACCGTCTTTAAAAAGGTTGTAAAAGAACCGATACCGGTTGACGAGACATAATTTAAGCCGCTGCATTGGAAAATAAGTCTGACAAAACCGCCTTCGATAGCTTTTTGGATGCGTTTTTGAAAGAAGTTTGAATTGTAAGTGTCAATATAGCCGGTCAAAGTCAACATAAGACATCGAGGTGCGCCGGTAACCCTATCAAGTTTTATTTTTAGACTATCGTCTTTTTCGTCATCGAATCCGGAGACAATCTCATTATTCATCATGTAACATCCTTTTTTTATGCGCCAAAAGGGCACCCGTTGTTATCTCCCCGCGAGTTGCGAAGAGACATTACCTTTTACTTTATTATTTTTCGGAGTATTTGTCAACCAAGTTAAATAAATGATACAATATTTTATGCAAAATGATACAATATCTTATGCAATTGGATGATATCAGAATCGTTTTATGCAATGTTTCCGAATCCGGCAATGTCGGCGCAGTTTGCAGAGCAATGAAAAACATGGGGATTTCCAATCTTAGATTAGCCGCTTCGCAGCCCTTATATATGGAAGAAATCGAAAAAAGAGCGGTAAATTCGCGGGATATTTGGGAAAAAGCAGCGAAATTTGATACTCTCGCCGAAGCGGTAAGCGATTGTTCGGTTGTGATTGGGACAACGAGGCGAAGAGGACATAACCGCAAGAATATTTCGATGACTCCCCGCGATCTTGCTTCATGGCTTGCAAAACATGAAGGAAAAGCGGCTGTTGTTTTTGGAAACGAGAGAACGGGGCTTGAGGACGCGGAATTGGAATTGTGCAATTTGGCGTCTCATATTCCTGTTTCGGAAAACCAGCCGTCTTTGAATTTATCACACGCAGTGCAGATTTACGCTTACGAGTTTTTTCTTGCGATGGAAGAGCAGCGTCCGGTAAAGGGCGAGTGGACCGCGATGAATCAGACGGAAATTTCCGCGCTTGTAGACTCGATTACCGGTACTCTCGCCGGCATCGGTTTTTATAAAATTTCCGGAAGAGAAGAACAATCAAGATTTTTAACAGATTTCATTTCACGTTCCGGAATTTCAAAAACCGAAGGAAAATATTTCAAAGATATTTTGATAAAAGCCGCCTGCATGAAAAAATAAACTAAATATTTATTTTTTATTTTTAATGATATACTGCGCAGTTAATTCGCGGACAACTTTTTGCAATGAGTCATTAAAATCGTTTACATAGACCAGCGCTTCGTTATTAGGCAATCCTTCCGGCAGAAAAAATTGATAAGGTTCCACTTTAAAAACAATCGCTAATTTCGCAAGCGTTTTGTAAGATATTCCTTTTTTACAGCTTTCGATATCATGAATAAAATTGTGAGTAAGTCCTGTATCATTTGCCAATTGTATCTGCGAAAGATTCTGTTGTGTTCTGAATCTTTTAACATTCCTGCTGATCAATTGAAAAATGTAACTTTCATCAATTTTATCATTACTTGCCATAGAATTATTATTGATTTATTTATAATTTATTATCAAATAACCTATGGCGTTTTTATTGTCGCTGTGGGTTGGATTCTGATTACTATATTAATAATATTATGATTCTTACAATTATTTTTAAATTAATTATTAAAATTCCATAGAAATATTTACAAAATATCATTTAGTAAAAAACACAACATAATTTAATACGTTAGTTACATAATCATCAATTTTTTCATCATAATAACCGCTAGCCTCATCTAAATGAACTAGAATTCCACCTTTATAAAAAAAACATTTTTTTGAAATATAACCGGAAAATTCACCAAACATCCAGTGAAAAGGCGTATCTGCTGTTATATCAACAGTTTTGATATCATTTAAATTAATTTCGTTATTTAAAAAATCACTTTTAAGATTTAAACATTTTTTTTCTTTTTCATAACTAACTTGAATTGACGCATTTTTAACTCTGTTTTCATGAAAATATTTATTTTCCTGACTAATAACCATATAAGAATTAATAGTATACTCGCCGGTAAAACTTAATAAATAATCGGTTGTTAATTTTTGAACAATATATGGAATTGGAGAATCAATGTCTCCTGCATATTTATATGGAATTTCATACTTCCATCTTTCTTTATTGGATATTGCAGATTTATTAACATTATAATTAATATGTAATTTATCATCAATTATTCCTAATTTTGTATCATTATAAACATAATTACTTCCATTATATTCCAATAATATTTCATTTCTTGTAATTAATTCTTTATCAATTATATCAATCTCTCTGATAAATACATTGCCATTATCAACAATTAATAATAATATTTCCGGCGAATTATACCAGTAATATTCATTTTGTATATAATATCCCTGCGATTTTATTATTGTATTAATTGATGTAACATTATTCATCTTATTATCTTTAAAATAACTCATTCCGGGACCATGTGAATTACCGGGATGCCTTATTGCGTATTCTTCAGCAACATTATCTTCAACCTCTCTTAAATAACCGGAAAAACACCAGCCAGTATAACCTGTTTGAGTTGATACATTTGCCCATGGCGCATTAATATTATTTAGTAATACCGATTCTCCTAATTCTAAAATATTTACGGCGGAATATTTTGGTAAAACTGTTATAATTTTATTTGAAAATTCAGGATTTTCATATAAATTCATATCATTATTTATATAAAAAATGGCAGAATCAATGTTGGAAAAAATCGAATTATCAATATAAATAATTTCATTATAAATAATATCGTAAACATGACTGTTAGAATCATTATTGCTAATAATATTATTTTCATCTATGTTATCTTTTTTTATTTCATCTATTTTCTTATTACAAGAAATAAAAATTACGACAATAATTAATAATAAAATAGTATATCTTTTCCTCATGTTTTTCTCCTAAAATAAAATATTTTTAATAAAAAATATAAACATGTTTGAAAATAAAACTTATTCTCAAACATGTCAATATACTAAAATTTTATTGGGTATTTCTTATTACCCTAAAAATATCCATACGATGTATAGCACTGGTAGAATAATATAAACGACTGTTAAAATAAGTTGATGGTTTTAAAGGATTCGCTACGCTAATATAATTAATATTATTTTTTCCGTAAGGAGATCTATAATCAAACCCGGATACCATTACCGAATGGATAATTGGTTTTTTTACAGAAGGGTCTTTTATTCTAAGATGTGCAATGAATTCATCTGTTGATGCACCTAACGATAATAATTCTTCGCTTGTGGGAAGTCTATTATAAACATTATAATTTTTTTTCGTAGATTCATTCAATTCTTCAGCTGTTAAAGATTTATTATACACTGAATATAATTCTACTATAAATTCACCATTAGAATATTTTGTTATTATTTCTGCCATTTTTTCATTAGATAAAAGATTATTAGTACCCTTTATTGTGAGTTTATTTTCTTTAATAAAATCATGTAATTCAAGAGTATCTACTTTTTTTCCAAGAATTGTCTCAAGAGCATATTTTGTTGACATAAACATACAACCATAACCTGCAATTGTAGTATATAATAATTCTTCATATTCAAACTTTTCCTTTAGAGTTTTATTATTGAAAAAATCATCAAATGTTACCCATTCTTCTTCGGGAAGAGAATTTTTATATAACTCATATACTTTCTCTTTCCTTTCAATGTTTATTTCTTCTACCCTGCTTTCAGATTCTGAGTTTAAAAGCGGTATTGTTCTATACAATGAATTACCATTTTGATAATCATTTCCGGTTTCTGAAAATAACCAAAGAAAATCTTTATCATTATTATAAAAAACATTTATATAATCGTTAAATAATGCTTTATCTCCTGTTGCTTTAGATATTTCTAATAAATATTTTTCTTCTAATAATCCAATATATGTTTCATAAAACCATCTATGTTCTGCGTCTATACGATCTCCCATACCAATTCTTGCAATAGAAGCGTTAATAAGTTCATTAAATTGTGATTCTTTTGTAACCAAATTTCCAAAAGTATCATATTCACCAATGCCATACCCATCCCTGTACGCTTCGTGACCGAGAACCACAGCTAATAAAAACTGTTCTGCAACACTCATCCCTGCACTGTATCCTGTTAGATTAATTGTTTTCTTTCCGTATTCATCAAAAAATGTCTTTCCATTATAATCACCCTCTGTAAGAAAATTCAAAGCTGTATCTCCTTTTAATATATCAAATAAATTAGCTTTCTGCGAATCATCTCCGTAACCGTATTGAGCGCGTAATACAATTAAATCATTTAATTCATTTTTTTTACCGTAATTAAATATTTTATTATTTACATTCCAATGTTTTATACCATTAATAGATGATATAATATTATCAATACTTACATTTACGCCGCCGGTGCCGAAATTCATTGTTGTATTGCCATCACGGCTGAAGTGCAGTTCAAGAAGACCGCTCTGGACTTTTCCATTTGTAAATAATCCAAAATTCAATATGTTAAGATTAAAATCATCTCCTAAAGCAAAGCCAACCGCTTCTCCGGCTAATCCTCCTATGAGATTATTAATGTTATTAATATCAAATCTTTGAAGTCCGTTAAAACCAATCGATTTATCTAAATTAAATCCACTGTTAAAATGCATTAATGTTGATGAAACTAAAGTTGATGTCATGGATATCAACATATTTTTTCCTATTCCGCTAACACCGTCATAAAAAATATCACTATTATAACTAAATTTGTCAACACTATTGTAAGTAATACCGTTTAATGCTGATGTTACTAATGTTGAGGTTGCTGCTTGAATTCCTGCCGTCACTGTTTTTGTCATTATTTTACCGGCAGTATCAACAGCGACACCGACAGCAGACGAAGCAATATTTGCAAAACCCATTGATATAAAACTCGATGAAAAACCTATTAAGCATGATTTAGTCCATTCAAATGCAGCCTCATCCAATGTTTTATATCCGCCTATTAAATCAAGAGTATTAAAAATTAAGTCATCAGCTACAGAAATACCTGTCATCGTCCCGGCGATTCCGGCAATAGCTCCGATACTTAAACCTCCGGTAACTGGAAGCGCAACAAGTGATACAACAGCGCCGATTGCGGCGACAACAATTTGTCCCAGTAACCGCAAAGACGGAGCTTTAAAATTGCTTCCTGTATCATCCCAAAGCGGCTTGTCCCAAATTGCAAGAGCTAATTCATTATATCCTTTTGCCTCAAGAACCTCCCAATATAATAATTCCGTAATAAGTCTTCCGATTTCTCCGGAACCTTGATCATGAAACATACTTTCTTTTGTATCACCCATATCTTTCGATTTTTTTTCTGCGGGAGCATAACCAAGATAATTACCGAATTTTCCGGGAGATTTTTCTCTTTTTAATACAATATCTTCATAAGTTATTTTTAAATTACCTTTTTTATCATAACCATAATTTGCTTTTCTATCATATACATTTATAATCTCTGTTGCTTTTTCTCCATCCTTACCGAATATCTGATTACTAAATTCTTTTATTTCTTTCTGAACATTATCCAGCAGCGCATATATTGCATAAGAATTTAATGTTACAAGATAATTTTCATCCATATTAGTTTTTAAATTAACAGGTTCCATTATATAATTTACATATCCTGATATAACCGCGGTTTCGGTGATAACGGGAGAAAAAACTGTTGAACGTTTAACAACTTCTTTTTTATATTTATTTCCGTTTTTTGACCAAAGATTATTAGTAATAAAGACATTATCCATATTTTCAGCGAATCCTTTGTTTGCTGAATCTACTTTTTTTAATAATTCTTTAATGATTTCCTGCGCTTGCATTCCTGCCATATAAGCTAATTTCCTCATTTCGCTGTTTGAAATTTCTTCATTTAATTTTTTTGCCATTTCAAAAGCGGCTGTTTTAATATTTATTGAATCCATCTCTGTAAAACCTTTTAATCCTCCTCTTGCGGCTGTATTAAATGTTCCGGTAATGCCGTTAATTGCGTTTAACGCTCCAAAAGCATTAACTATTCCCGATGATTGCAAAAGTTCCGCCATTAACGCATACACTTGAGGAACAGCATCTCTTATACTTACCGGTTCTCTCGCGTCAATAAAACGCGATAAACGTTCTCCTTCTATGCCAATAAGAGATATAAAAGCTTCAGATGATGCATCGTTAGCGGCTTTTGCCGCCATTTCCAGCCATTTTTCTTTATCTTCAAGTCCTTCAAGATATATTACCGCCCATTCATTGTTAACGCGTTCATATTCACTATAAAAATGATTATGCCATTGATTAAAAGCTTCATTCATTTTATTCGTATTTTCTTTCCAATCCTCTCTTCCTCTTTCTAAAATGACAAGCACAGTATCCATCCATTGATTGTATTTTTCATTTAAATCATAAAGCATTTGATCCCATTCCGCATTTCTTGCTTTCATCTCGGATGAGTATCTGTTTTTCAAAGTTGTTTCGGTTTGTGCGATTAACTCGCTGCCGATATCTTCATAAACTGATATAAATTGATTTCCGCTGCCTTGAATATATTCTGAAAAATTATCAGCAAATAATTTATACATACTTGAAAAATGATTCTTCCATGCAGGCGCGCTTTGTCCGTATGTTTCTTCCGCTGCTGATATCAAAGTATTTTTATTTACACTGCCATTAATAAAATTATTAACAATTAATAAAAAGATTTCTTCGTTTTCCTGATGTTGTTTTAAATCATCATTCCATTGCTTGTTAAGAGCGGCTTTATCATTTATTTCTTCGTTATAGCTCCAGTTATATAATGCTGATAACGCATCTGATACATTTTTAAATTCTAATTTTTTATTTGAATTCTTAGTTACCATTAAATTCCAATAAGATTCCAATTCAGAAATATCTTCTGCGGAAATCCTTCCTGTTTTTAATAATGCTGTGTTAATATCATTCCAATTAATAAATTGTTCGTCTGTTTTTATTCCTTCCAATACTTCTAATCTGACGGATGATTCAATATATGATTTATAATTATTGTTAATTAATTTAAGATTTTCTTTTATGCCGTTAATCCATTTATCAGCGACTTTTTTCTTATCATCCCAGGCTGTTGCGAGCTTTCCATATGTATTTTTACATATTTCGTAAGAAGCTTTATATATTAATTTTGTTCCCCAATAATCATAACCTTCTTTTAATGCATCATAATAATAACCTACAGTTTTATATGTTTCATCATAAACAACAAATGTAAAATATTCAGAAAAACCGCTAATGTAATCATTACCTAATCCGGATAATGTCAATATAGTATAATATTCTAAATCTTTTTTTTCCTTATCACTCAAAGAATTATATGCGTATTCAAATTCTATTTCAGATGATGAAATTATTCCCATTTCTTTCGCGAATTTATATAAATCTATTTGTTTTTTAAACGGTCTCTTTATAGGTAATAAACCTAATCTTTCATCTTTAGATAACAAACCTAAACCGGTATAATAATCTTTAAGTAAACTAATGTCTAAGTTTTGAATAATTATTTTAGTAATAAAATAAGTTCTTGCAAGCCCCCATTGCTTGATTTTATCATCGTTTATCAAATATCCGGTCATTCTTTCGCTTAACATTCTGACTGATTCGCTGAATTTTGTTTTTTCTATTACATTATTTTCATCATTAATTTGCGTATTAAAAAAGTCATTCAATATTTCTGCTTGCGGTTCATTAATACCTTTTATTTCCATTGAATTATTCATTGAAAAAGATAAACGACCATCGTTCAATGTTATAATATCTATTAATCTGTAATCTTCACGTTTTACAGGAAGTTTGTAATTCTCATAGTCGAAATTAATATAACCTAATTTCATATACGAGTAATAATGATCTTCCATTAACTTCGCATTATTAATTTTCTCTTGTTTCACTTCGGATAAAAAGATATCATACGCTTCCATAACTTTGATTTTTCTTGAAAAACTTTGTTCATAAGCCGAATAAGCTTCTTCATATTTCGGATTATTATAAGGACGTCGATCTTCATCATTGTAAAGATCTGTAAGAACTTCTAAAACAATCTGCGCATTTGTTAATTTCTCATAACAATTTTTTAATTCAATATCACTAATATCTAAATATGAAGTATTTGCCCATCTTTGAATCGCGTCTTGTTTTTCAAATTCGAATTTTTTATTTTCTATATCTTCATATGATGATTTAGATACTAGATATTGCTTATCATATATTTCGCTTTTTTTAAAAAATATTTCTGTTTCTTTTTCATATTTTAACCTTGCTTCATCTGTAATTATCCGCTGAGCGTCTATCTGCGATTTAATTTCAGGAATTTTTAATTTAAATTCTTCAGCGCTCAAACTGGCAATATTATAATTTTTAGAAACATTTATAAATTCTGATTTTAAATTATCCAAATATGAAAACATATCTAAATCTGAATAATAATATTTTTCATACATCTGAGCGTAGTAATCTAAATCTTTATCCGGAGTAATAAAAATATTATTGGAATAAAGTAAAAAAGCATCATTTATTCTGTTTGATATATAAGCGCTTTTTAACAATGAATCTTCCAGTAAACCATTTATGATAGAATCAGTTTTTGTTAATGAAAGTTCATTATTATCATTTAAATAATCATTATTTAGGTACTCGCGCCAATATTTATTATTATTGGAAACAATAATCTTGTTATCATTAAACGTATTTAATAAACAAATAGCATAATAAGAAGACATCATTTTATCTGTTAATTTATTTAATTCTGCTACGATATAAAATATTATTTCTTTATCCGTATCATTATGTAATGTTAAATAAAAATCGTATACTTGATTATATATCATTGATAATGAATCGTACTCTTCAATAAAATCATTCAATGATTTTTCAGAATCAAGATCAAACTTTATAATATTAATACTTATATTTTCCAATAAAGCGTCTTTCCAATTATTAATTTCATTATTAAGCCATTGCGGCTGATTATAAAAACAATTATCAAATCCTTTTAAAAAAGCAACCGTGTTCTGCACTACATCGCCCTCTAACGATAATATTTTATAAGTTATATCAATTATTTTAGGTAATTCATTCTCTATGATTGTAATTCCGTAACTATTAAAATATTCTATCAAATCATTGCATGTTTCCTGCCAATTTACATATTTAGCGGTTAAACTTATCTCCGCAAATAGATTATTAAGCATTATTCTTTCTTCCTTTGTCAGATCATTACTCAAAAGCATATTTGATATTTGGTTTTCAAATTGTTTTGTTTCTGTAATATCATGTAATATTCCATTTTCCAAAACATTCCAATAATCAGCTTCGCTTCCTGTTAATAACATAGATTCATATATTGCAGATAAATTGTTATATAAATTATTATATTCTTCATTATAGAAATGAATTAAATTAACTTCTCTTGAGGAAATATAAACAATATATTCAGCATTTAAAGCCGCTAGTTTATTTTCCTCTATCATCATTTCCGCTAGTATATTTTCTAATATTTTTTGCTGAGAGCGTATATCATTTCCGAATTCATTTAATTTCTGTAATTCATTTTCATAATTTTTTATGGACTCGCTATATGCGATTTTTGTTTCTTCCCATTCGCGCAAGCTTTCTCCCTCTGTCATTCTTCCTGAACTTAGATCATCAGCATATTTTAAAACTGACTCCGCAATCTGAGTTCTTTTCTCCCAGTAAATAACAAGCGTTTTTGCTCTTAATAAAGCAATCTGATATTCATCAAGACAAAAATCTTCGCTTGCGGCGTCATCTGATAGAATATCTTTTAATGATCCTGTTCCTATTAATTCCGCATAATTAGAAAGAATTCTATCGCGCGCATCAATCGCTTTTTCCATATAGGAGTTATACATTTCTTCCGCTTTTAATATTTCATTTTTATTATTACTGTTTTTCCAGAAATTAATATTTTCCTTAGCGATAAATAACGCATTAGCGCATAGTAGATACATATCGATTAAAGCAGTTGCTTTTGCTTTCCCGTCTCCGATCCGCATCTTCATATTTATTTCAAGTTCATTTTTAACTTCTTCGATATTTTTTATAAAACTTTCGGAAATATCCTGAAATTGTTTTTCTCCCAAAACAATTAATTGTTTTATACCTAATTCCCATTTTTGTTTCTCATTTTCAAATTGATTAAAAGCTTCAGTCCAAATATCATAACCTTCCGAATATAATTTATATGTCTCTTGTTCCCATTCAATCCGCCTGATAAAAAATCTTTCTTCCGCATCTTCCCATGCTTTTAATCCTCTTTCGAATTGTTCTTTATACAACCTTAACCATTCTTCGCCTAACAGCGTAAGCTCGTTTGGATTAGCTTCAGCTTGTTCAATTTTTTTACTTAGCTCATTTATTCCGTTATTACAGATGTTTTCCGTATCAGCAATTAATTTATTTGTAAAGATTTGAGCGGATTCATTCTCGCTTTTTTTTCTGAGACTCCAAATATCTCTGTTCCGTCTCGTAGAAAAAATATTTTCTTCTCTTGCCGCGATATTTTCAAATTCAAATTTATAAACAGAGCTTTGTATTGATATAGTTCCGTTTAAAACTTCGCTCATTGTTATGCGCAACTCTTCAGGAATATACGCAAGTAATTCAGGATATAAAATATTTATTGAGTTATTATATGAAGCGTCCGCTGTATTAAATAATTTTTTTGTTTCATCGCGCCACAACTGCAAATCAATGTTATACTCGCTGTTATAAGGACGTATAACAAGCGGATCTCCGGTTTTATCATCGAAAGTAATATTACCGTTTTCATCAAGATTCCATGTATAATTTTTATGTAATTCAAAAAAATTTTTTGAATATTCATTAATTGCCTTATCAGAAGATTCGCCGAAAAACCTGCCCAGCAGCCATTTTGAAAATCTTTTTTCTAATTCTTCGTCGCTGAATTTTGTTAATTGATTTTTTATATCATTAATAAGTTCAGGATCATCGTAATAATTAGATGCGTTTAATTCCCAGACGCACATCGCCTGATTTAAACCGAACCGTGCTTTCTCAAGCCAGTGATCCGGGTCTAATTCTCTGTCTGCTCTGCTGAAATGACCGTCAAAAACAGATTTATTAAATCCTTTTATTTCTCCCGGGAATGATGATTTTGACGGCTGAGCAAATAATCCGGGAGGAAATAAACCCGCCAGAAAAATTATAATTAGTGATATAGATAATGTTCTATTAAATATTGAGTTTTTCATTTTAAGCTCCAGAAATTTTTTTTATCCCGCTCAAGCGGAATATTAATTAAAAAAAATATTTTTAAATAATTTATTAGTAACAGATAACAGCGAAGGTAAAATCGTAACAGAACAAAGAGAGGAACAGGTTACTCCAAGCGCGCCAACAAACGATAATGTTCGTATGAGCGAATTGACTCCTTCTGTGAGGAAAAGGAACGGCAGTGCACCGGCTATTGTTGTTCCTGTTGTTGAAAGCAGCGCCGGTAATTTTTTTCTTATTCCAAGATAAATACTCAATGATGATATTCTGTTTTTACTCGCTGTTCGGGCGCTTACACCCTCCGCGCATAAAATAGCCGCGTTAACTGTCATTCCGCTCACAGCAATAAACGCGCACGCAACCGCTGAATTGTATGATCCGCCGGATAATACAAGGCTAATTGCAGGAATCGCAAGCGATGCCGGAATTACGGAAAGAATCATAAACGGAATTTTAAAAGATTCATTAACAGCAGCGATAATCATATAACAGAAAATTATTGCGCCAAGCAGCGAAAACACAGTTGCTGATAAATTCTCGCTTTGTTTGATCGCTTCCGGATCAAATTCTATTGAATAGCCGGAAGACAAATCTAATTTTTTAGTAAGACGATCAATTTCATTTTTAATTCTGCGGGGATCTGCCGGTTTAGAAGAAATTGTTATAGAAGCCGATCTTCTTCTATTTTCTCTTCTGATACCTGAAGATTCAAAATCATCTTTTATTTTCATTAAAGAATTAATTGGTAATGAAGAAATTTTTTCTGAATCACCTGTTGATACAAGCGTTTTTAAAACATCTTCTTTTGATTGACGCGTAACATTAAATCCCGTTCTTACTCTGACATCAATTTCTCCGCCGGATTCCATTCTTTTATAAATTACAGGTCCGTATACTCCCATACGCAGTCTATCGGCTGCTGTTGAAAAACTTGTGCTTAAACCAGCTAAAATTTCTCTGTCAGGAAGCATAACCATTTTTTTTCTTCCTTGTTTAAAATTGAGAATTCTCTCCTTGATAACCGGACTTTCCGCGCAAATCAATGCCAATTCTTTGGCAATTTCTCGGCATTTTCTATCTTCATCGCCGTAGACAAATATTTCCCAATAACGATCTTTGATTGAGTTATCATGAAAATAAACAAAACTGCCAGGGATATTTATATTTTTTGCCGTTTCTTTTACAAGATGCGCTTTTGTCTGATTCGGAAAAAAAGATATCATTAACGAACCTGAACCTGTGCGTGAACCTGTTTCTATGTTTTTAATTCCTGGGATTTTAAGCAACCGATCGCTATATTCCGTCAACAGGCGATCTATCTCTTCAGCTAACAATCCTCCGTCAAATTCTATCTGTCCGTAAACTGAATCTTCAGATCCGATACTGTCAGTATCAACTCCTTTAACAATCAGTAAAAAAACAGCGGAAATAATTAAAAAAATACTGACAGAAATTACTATTATAGGAAAATTTACACAAGCTCTGATTAAAGCGGCAAAAAATCTGTTTATGTTACGCGAAATTTTTCTAGCAGTTAATGTTAACTTCTTCGGTATATCATTAATTTTATTTTCCTTTTCGTTTTTTAAACCCCAAAGAAGAAGCGGCGGAAGAATCGTTAAACTTAAAAATAAAGCAGTAAAAGTAACAACAGCGACTGCGCATGCGATAATACGCGCTCCTTCATCATCAATAAAAAAAAGCGGAATTAACGCGGCAATTGTAGTTCCGCCTCCCGCGATCAAAGGCGCTTTTAATGTTGATAAAAAAACCGAAGCTGATCTGTAATCTTTACATTTTCTAAGTCTCTCAGAGCAGAGAATAACAGCGTCTATTGCCGTTCCTACTCCGGCGGCAATTCCGGCAAGCAGAAGTCTGTCCGGCGCAAAACCAAACACGGAAAGAATTGCGGCTGATATCAAACAAATAACAGGTATCGAGGCAGAACAGAAAAATCCTCCTATAATAAATTTTTTATTCCTGTTTAATAAAAAACTGATAACCGCTGTCATAATTGCACCTAACACAGCGGCATTAAGAACAGAATTAAATGCGGCAGCTTCCTCGGCGCCTATGTCAGATAACACAATATATTTATAATTCTTCAATTCTGACGCAGAAAGGAAATCCAGTTCTTTCTTAATTTGCGATGAAAGTTTACGCAAATTCGCGTCATGCTGACCCATGATTGCGATACTTGCCGTTTTTTTTCCGTTCAACCGCGAAATAATATCCGGCTCTCTTTCCTGTTCGCTGATTTGAGCAATATCGGAAAGCTTGATAAATATTCCGTTATTAAGAGGTATCAGAGCGTCTTCAAACGAATGATAAACGCCGTCTACAGTTATAATTATTTCTTTGTTTCCCTGAATAAATCTGCCGCCGGAAAATATCGAATCATTCATCGCAAGAAATGATGCGGCGGCTGACGGTTCAAGTCCCAGAATACTCAATTTTTCCTGATCAAAAGTTATAAATATTTCCTTTATTCCTATACCGTAAACTAAAACTTCCGCAGCTCCTTCAAGACCTTCTAATCTTGGTTTTAAAATTTTTTCCAATATTCCGGCTGTATCATTACTTTCGTTTAACGTATCATCATTTAAAACAGCCGCAGACCAAACCGGAATTCTTGAATTATTAGAATTAAAAATCTCAGGTCTTTGCGCTGATGACGGAAGAGTCTCATAAATCCTCTGCGCCGCGTCTCGGACTGCTTCATATCTGCCTTTTACAGTTTTAAATTTCTCATTCTTAAAACGAATATAAACGCTGGAATTACTGTTTTCGCTGATACTCTGAATACTTTGTATTCCGGAAATTGAATATAGAGCGTCTTCCAGCGGAATTGTTACGCTTCTTTCCATTTCCGCAGCGTCAATTCCGTAATGTTTTATTTTTATTACAAATGAGCTGTTTTTACTTTCAATTATTTTTTCTCCGGAATTAATAATAACGAATAACGCCGCCGCGCATAATCCCGCCAGAATACACACGCACATTTTTTTTCTTTCTAAAAATGTTATATTATTTATCATTATATAACTCCCTGCCGTTTTTTCGGTTAAAATAAATTATTAACACAGGAGGAACAGCAAAAAGACTGAGTAATGTTGAAGCGGTTAATCCTCCAAGCATTGCGATTGCCATTGATTTTTGAGAATTTCCCAAGGGACTGAATATCAATGGAAGAAGAGCGAAAATTGTCGTTGCCATTGTAATTAAAATTGCCTGACAACGTTCGCCTGCTCCGCGAAAAACCGCCGCCATAGGCGATAATCCGGCAAATATTTTCTGCTCGCTTATTTCGTATAACAGCAGACTGTTATTCACAACTAATCCGAAAAGAGCCGTTAGCCCAAGCACAGCGCCTGAATCGATTTTCGCGCCGGCGATCAAAAGCGCCGGTCCTGCTCCGGCGAGAGAAAACGGAATACTTATCATTAAAATTATAGGAAGAAGAAATGATTCAAATTGAGCTCCCATTGTTAAATAAAGAAGTATTAATACAAGGAAAACATAAACAATCAGCGTATTCTTATACTTGCCGAAAGCCGATTCATCAGCTCTTTCAAACCAATTAAATTGTGAGACAAATTTTTTAAACGCACTTGTATCTTTTAAACCAGAAGATACATCAGAATAAATAACATCAGATCGATCAAGCCGGGCTAAAGTAGCTTCTTCTTCTCTTCTTTCAAAATCCACAAGAGAACCAAGAAAAACCATTTTATTCTGCGCTGTTTTTAAAGGAATATTCTCCAACTGCCGAATCATATCTGTATTTTGCCGAAGAGAACCCGTTACGCGCACATCAAGCGGTCTTCCCTGAATCTCAAGCCTTGAAGCAATTACTCCTTCATTTAGAATATAGAGGATTTCCGCTGTCTGCGCAGCAGAAATTGATAAGTAAGCGGATGCTTCCCTGTTCGGGTACAGCCTAAGTTCCGGTCTTTTTCCCTGAGGACGGAAATCAGCTGTGATTGATTCTTTTCTAAAAACATCCTGCGTAAAATAAAAGTTTTCTTGTAATTCATCTCTGTCTTTTCCTTTTATTACAAAAGTTTTATCGGCGGATAATCCTAAAAGTTTTTCCGCCTTGTTTTTAGGGAAATACGCAATGAACGGCATTTCACCGTAACGCTTCATTGCAGTAGTAATTTCGTTTAACGTTTTCCCCGGTCTTATCCCTTTTTCTGGAACACAGCGAAAAATTATTTCTTCTTTTTTATAATCAATATCCGCTCTTCGGTTTACATCTTCCTCTTCGGCTCCGGCTCTTCCGTAAACAGTTTTTACAGATGGCAGTCCTGATAATAATGTGAGGTTATTTATTGAACTTTCTTCTATCAATTCCAGCATTGTTCCGGGCGGATAATTTACCGATACCCATACTTCCTCAGCTTCATCAGGATTTATAAAAACCACCGGACGCGTAAAAAGCGCAAATATTCCTAAAAAACTTAACGCTATCGCCGCGGCAAATAATTTACACGGATGACGCAGAGTATCTGCCAGCAAAGATAAATATCTTAGTTTCACATGACTGCCGTTTGTAAAAACTGATTTATTACTAACGTTAGCTGCAATTGGAGAGCCGAAATATTTCAGATAAAGCGACGGAAGGCAGAATTGAGCGTAAAACCATCCGGCGGCAACTCCGGCGACAAGAGAAATTGCGATATCGCCGAATAAACTTCCAAGAAGACCGGGAAGCATAATTATCGGTATAAAAACCAAAGCCGTTGTCAGTGTAGACGCTGCGCTTGAACCTGCGATAGAAAACACGCTGCCGCCGATTTCTTCAGCTAACGGAATTGAATTTCTATTCCCGAATTTTCTGTTAAGCAGATCAAGCACAATTACACTGATGTCGGAAACAAGTCCTATTCCCATCGCAATCCCGGAGAGACTCATGCTGTTTAACGATTTTCCGGTAATGGAAAGCGTGATAATACCGGCGGCAATCGAAACAGGAATTGACAGCGCCGCAAGCAGACTGTATCTTAATCTGCGGATGAAAAGCGCAAGCACTGTAACAACAGCCGCTGTCCCGAGAACCGCAGAAATTAAAAGACCTTTTAATCCGTTTAAAAGAGAACTAGAAGAGTCTGTAATAAGCTCGATTTGCACATCACGCGAAAAAAGAGCGGAAGTTTCAACAACAGTTTTTTTTATTTCATGGGAAAGACGTATCGGATCGAAGCCGGGTCTGCGATATACTTCAATACCCGCGGCGCTTTTTCCGTCAAAAATAAATATGCTTTCCATTCGCGCCGCTGAAGAAATAATTTCTCCCGCATCTTCTACTCTGAACGCTCCGCCTGCTCCCGGCAGATTTATTTTTGAAAGTGACGCAGCGGATTCCGGTTTACCGGAACTTACAATTACAAGTTCCATGCTGCCTTCTCTCGCATTACCCGCAGGAATATCAACTGTTTCCTGCCCTAAAAGTCTTGTAAATTCGGATGGTGATAAACCAAGAGCAGCCAGTTTATCAGAATCCAATAAAATTTTTTCTTCTTTTTGCTGACCGCCGGAAATAATTACAGAACCAACGCCGTCAATTCTCCGAAGCCGTGTTTGTAATTCGTACTCCGTGATTTTCCGCGCGAATTCATTGTTTCCATTATGTGAAATTACAGCTATCACAGCATGGACATCGCTTCCTGTGTCTCCGCTTGTGACAAACGGTTTTTGCGCTCCTTCAGGAAGTCCAGGATAAATCGCATCTACAGCTTCACGCACAAGAACAGAAGCAGTCATTGGATCAATTCCCCATTTAAAATCAATACTTATCAGCGAACGGTTATCTCTCGAAACGCTTCTCATTCTTTCAAGCCCTTTAATGGGAGAAAATCCATCCTCCAGCGGAATTGTAACCATGCTTCTAATTTCGTTAGCTGTCATACCGGGGTATAACGTCTCTACAGTAACTCTGGGTACGGAAATATCAGGAAGTTTGTTAATAGGCAGAGAAAAAACCGAGAATACAGCGGCAATTATAATCGCGGCGAGAATCATTATTACAGTAACAGGACGTCTGATAAAAAGAATAATTAAATCTCTCATGATACTCCTACTTTATTACTGAGATTTTTTGTTGTTTTTCATTTTTATTTCCAAGATTATCAAGAAGTCCCGCTGCGATTTGAAAATTTATTATTCCAAAAAATGTTGAGTTAACAAGATTTCCTCTAATTTCTATTCTTTTATAATCTTCTGTTCCGGGATGCGGCTCTTCAATTATAAAACCGGAATCATTCACGCTTCTTGCTGAAAAAGTTAAAACATTATTGCTTGTTTCTATCCTGAATAATTCCATAACAGAAAATAAATTTATCTCAGCGCCTTCTGCGGTATCAAAATATAATTCTATCCATGTTTTAATACTTTCACCTGAAGGATAATTTTGATCTGTTATCGAAATAAATTCGAAAATTGAATCAACAGAAAAATATTTTAATTGAGGATCTGAATTATTTTTCGGAGACATAGGAATTCTTATACCAATTAACGTAGGCGGTTTAGAATTCCTGCCGTTTGCTGATATTCTATATACATATTCATCCGCGCTTTCATTTCCTGATTCATCTTTAATTCCAGGTTTAATTCTTAATGAAAATCGGCTGTTATATGCCGGATTTGTTTCAAATTTAAAAATAATTTCTCGAGAAAAGCCATATGGGGTAAGCATAATAAGATTCGAACTGTCATCAGCGTTAAAATTATTTTTTACTGTTCCGGTATCAACAGGTTTAGAAAAAACCAGCATTAATTTATCATCTTTTTCCCATCCCTCATTCACAGCCAAATGCTCCCAGGCTCCGCTGTATCCATTATCTTTTAATAGAGGAATATAATCATCTTCACCGGTAATTCGCATAACATTCAAAAGGATTGGTTTTATTTTATCTATACCTGTTGTGAAAATACTGGAAAAATCTTTTCTAATATTCATTCCATTATTATTTATTAATGATGAAGAAATTTTTATTTCATATCGATTATTTTGCGACCATTCTTCTAATGGAATAAAAATTACTGATTTTTCATCAATATCATATTTCCATAAACCTGTCATTGAAGGATTATATGAAACATTCTCATATAATGTATTCAATGAAACCGGCGCGGAAAATTTTAATTTTACATTCATTCTTTTATCAGAAATATCATCGTATTGCGCCGGATAACATGAAATTAATACAGGACGCGAATTATCAAATCTCGTTGTAAACTCGCCGGTAAAAGCATCCTCCATAGAAACGCCTTTCGTATCATGAGCGTCAGATGATAAGTTTATTACATAATCTTTATTTTTCTCCAGCGGAATAAGCGGCGTAAATATTAATTTATTACCGTCCCAAGAAATATTTCCTTTTACAGGATCATCATCACCTGTAAGCGAAAAATTTCTTTCTACGCTCATTTTATCAGGCTCGTGAGAAAAATTTAGCGAAATAAAAATCTCATCCGGGTTATTGTGATATCCTGTTTCCGGCGTCCATGAAATAATTTCAAAATGAGATAATCGCAGTATATCGCATGAATTAAAAGATATTATACTAATTAAAATAAAAAATAATCTGTTATATTTCATTAAACAGCCTCCAGATAAATAATAAAATTTTCTTTCATATAAATTCCTGAATAGGCGCTTATACCGTTTTTACCGCCGGAGATTGTTAATTTATAATAATGAGGTTCGTCTTTCGAAGGCGTTAAACCTTCCCATCTGATAAAAATACGATCATCAGAAATCCAATTTACATATTGAACAGCGACAGGAGCAAGAATTCCGGGGAAAAAAGGCGAGAGTGTTATTCTCTGCGGAATATTCTTTTTTTCTTCTGTATTAAACATCAATGAAAAATGTACCGTTAAATTAATATATCCCGTTCCATGATCAACATTAATTTTAAAAACATTACCGTTATTTCTATTTGTATCAATAAAATTATTATCAATATTTATATCTAAAATTTTTAAATAACTTATATCCGGGATAAAATTTATTTTAATATTTTCACCTAATTTTAAACCTTCGCTATCTTTTGTATCACTCGAAATTGTCATTGTATATTCTGTTTCCGGTTCCGGCGATTTTGAGAAAATATAAACTATACTGTTTTCAGATAAAAATTCCGCTCTGCCGGACAGAGAAGGTTCAAAACGCAGCGAACGAAGAACGTTATCATCCATATTTTTATTAAACTCAACAGCGATACCTTCTCCTAATCCTAAACCTGTTTCAATATCAAGACCTGTCGGATACCATTTCCCATCAGTGTTTATAACTGGAAAAATGCGCGTAACAGCAGGTAATGTTTGATCAAGATCAGTCGTAAAAATATCAGAGTAAGAAATCTGTAGAGGAACTCCGTCTTTACTTTTAGCGGTGCTTTTAATGTTCCATTTATATAATATCCAAGGAGATAAAGATTTTTTAAGAATTACTCTGAATAATTTATCATTATTTAACCATTCATAGTTTTTATCACTTACTCCATCCAGCGTAAAAGCCGATTCAACAGAATATCTGTCCATTGATTTAGAAAATTCAAACTCTAATTCAACATTGTTTGTACCTATTGATGCACCGGTTTGCGGCGCATAACGTTCTAATAAAGGAGGTGAATTATTATTGATAGCAAAAAATGTATTATAATGTTCTATTCTTGCTTCTCTCCCGTCTGCGGCTCTTATTACTCCTTTCATAACCAGCGTATACCTGATACCCGCAGTCCAGCCGCTTATCGGAACAAAATACAAATCATTTCCTTGCCAAAATTTATCGGCGGAAACTAATCCAAAATCAGAATTAATCTGTAAAACATTTTCTGTATCTTTTTTTACCATTTCAGTGTCAAATTTGATAATAATAGAACTGAATTCTTCCTTTAAAATAAAATCTTTTTCATCGGGTTCTATATTAAAATCAATTGGAATCAGATTTACGAAACCGCAGGAACAGCATATTATTGCGCATAACGTTAAAGCGATTTTATTCTGTAACCGCAACATAACTTCCCTCCTTTAAATCAGGTTCGGGACGCGACACTATTATTTCTCCTTTTTTTATTCCGTTTAATACCTCGCGCTCTTCTCCGTAAACTGAACCAAGAATTACTTTACGTTCTGTAAGAACGCTGCCGTTAATGATAAAAACATTCCCTTCATTACTTTTTAAATTAAAGATTGATGATTCCGGAATATAAACCGCAGTACGCGGATATCCGGCATTTACAGTAACGCGCGCAAACATTCCGGGCTTTAATTTATTTTCTTCTTTAAAACCGGAATCTGTTAACAAAACGCGGATAAGAAAACTTAAACTCTGACTGTCAGCCTGCGGATAAATTAAATCAACAATACCGTCTCTTATCTCGCCTGTTCCGTCTATTAAAACAGAAGCTGTCATTCCTTTTTCTATCCGCACTGCGTCTTTTTCGCGCACAGGAAATATTGCGTATAACGACGCCGTATCAATCAAACTGAATATTTTATCCTGAGAACGAACTCTCTCGCCTTCTTCCAGAAATCTCGCTCCTAAAATACCGGAAACGGGGCTTCGTATTGTCAATTCATTCAAAGCGATATTAGCGGAAGAAAGTTCCTTAGAAGCCGCTTCCAATCTTGCTTCGGACGCTTTAAGCTCTGATTTAAGACCGGATGTTGTCAGCGCTATAAACGCGTTTCTTTTCTCATTTTCACCTAACGGTACAAATAATCCGGCTTTTATAAGATCCTGCTCGCGAAAACCGATTTTCCTGATTTCTAATTCTCTTTCCATTAATAATATCTGCTCCCACTCGGTATCAAGACTGAAACGGCTTACAAGTATCGCTTCTGTGTGAATACCCCCGGCTTCAAAAAGAATTTCTTGATTCTGATGTTTTCGTCTGTCTTCTTCCCATCTTCGTTTCGAAAGCGATAATTCCATATCCGCTTTTTCAAGAGCAAGAAGCTGCGCTTCAGCGTTAAAAATTCCTTCTAACAGCCTTGATTCAGCGAGATTACGCGAAGCCAGCGCGAGAGAAAAATTATTCTCCGCCCGTTCAACGGCAAGTTTTATCTGAGGATTATCAAGCTGAACAACAATCTGACCTTGCATAACATTATCTCCTTCGCGGAAAAAAAGTTTTTTTATAACAGCTTCCTGCGGAGAAGTTATATCAACCTTTGTCAGATATGATAAACTGCCGAACCCCGGCACTTCATCAGGAATTTCGCGGGTATACGAAGCAACAGCTTTTACTTTTCTTGCTTCATCCGCGGAATTATTAATATTCTTACCGCATGTAATTAAAAGAAATAATGTTAATTGAATTAAAATAATTTCTTTTACTTTCATTTTTCACTCCTAAAATTTTTTATTATAATTAATGATGATATAAAATCATCTAGTCCTCCCGGTCTTAAATCCAGCAATCTTTCAAGATCTCGCTCAGCTTCCAAAAGAGCTATTGCCGCTTGTATTACGCCTATTTCTCTTTGAGTCTGTTCCGTTAAAATTTCCATCAATTTGTGTCTTGTGATTTGTCCCAGTCCAAGCCTGATTTCTTCCACTCTGCAACGATCTCTTCCTAAAGCGGCTGATTCACAGGCAAGAATTCTTTTTTCTTCCGCAAGAACGCATTTTTCCACTGCGTTAGCTGCAACTCTGCCGATTTTTTCCAAAGCGTCATTATATTTTTCTTTTTCAAGAGCAAGAACCTGCGCAGCTTGTTTCTTTCCATAAATTAACGCAGGCTCCGGAAGCGGAGTTAAGCTGTTCTGAACCGCGGCAGTTTTATCAAATTTTCCCATAGATGAAAGCTCCCATCCTCCGTTTACATTAAAACGATTTTGTATCCACGGTCCTGAAAATTCGACATTCACTCCGACAGACCAGTTATATCGCGTTAGCGGATAACTCTCTCCTGTTAATCCGAAATTACCGATCAGTTTGACGCTTGGAATCCAAGACCTGGATGCATATTTAAGATCTAATTGCTTTCTTTTAATTGAATGACGGGCTTCGATCAAATCAGGATTTTGTTCTTTTGCAAACGAAGCGGCAGCCGGAACGGCAAAATTTGCAGCTAACGATGAAATTACAGCAGGACGGTTTATATCGATCTTTTCATTTAAAACAGGCAGGTAATTAAGTCCGAGAATTTCGGCAAATTGCTTTTCAATTTCAGCCGATTCAAGCCGTAACGCATAAATTTCAATTTTAACATCGGCTAAACTAATATCGGCGCTTGCCAAATCCGCTTCAAGAGCAAGACCCAAACGCACTTCTTCTTTTAAGATTCTTCGCTGTTCTTCTAAAATAAATAACGTATCTTTTTTTATATCAAGTATTGCTCTGGAAGATAAAACATTTCTATAAACCGCAATCGCCGCTTCAGCGATTTCATCCGCCATTCTGCTGATTTTATACGCTGAAAGATCAATCTCCATTCGTTCCATTTTTCTTGACATTATTGTTCCGTAATCAAAAATAAACTGCTCAATATTTATTCCGTAATTTTTTACAAAGGAATCCGAACCAAATTGCTGTAAACGATCATTTTCCGAAACAATTAAATTAAATTTCGGGAAATATGCGCGTAATCCCCATTTCCACGCTCCTTCCATAATTTTCTGAGAAGAACGAGAGTGATTCAGATCAACCGAAGAAGCAACCGCTAGAGCAGCAGCGTCAGAAAAAGTAATTGATAAAATTTTTTCATCACTGTAACACAATGAAGAGAAAAAAATTAATACAACCGAAAAAATATTACGCGTCATATTCATTGCGCCGCCTCTTTGATTGTTTTCTCAAGATTCGATATCGATCGATGTATAGGCGTATCCCAGGGAAGCATTGCGCGCGCTCTGGTTATGTCATCTAACGCTTCTTGATTCTTTCCCGCAATCCAGCGAAGTCTTGCTCTGTCAAGCAACACCATCGCGCTTTCCGCGGAGAACTCCGCCGCTCTGTCAAGAAAAATAACAGCTTCATCAAATTTTCCCGCATCAGAAGCAAGTTCAGCCGCAAGGCGAAGCGCCCGAATATCATACGGATTGTCAGCTAATAGATTTTCAATCGTCTTCTGCGCTTCGGTTAAATTACCCTGCGTCCGGTAAATGCGAACAAGATATAAATTCGCTTCCGCCGAAGAAGGATGTAATTTGATCGCCCTCAAACAGGAATTTTCAGCTTTTTCAAAATTACCGTTAAAATACTCCGCTTTAGCCCGAAGAATCAACGCGGGCGGAAAATTATTTTGCTCTCTTAAAATTTCCGTCACATCATTAAGCCTTCCCTGCGAATACGCTTCATAAGCATTTGCGTAAAGATATATAGAATTTTTATCCGGTTGATTATCGCAGGTAGCAAACGTTAATAAACAGAAAAAAAACATAGTCATAATTCTTTTGGTTTTCATATAAACTGCCTTTTTTCAACTTCTGCAAATATAAGATAACCGTTCGGCTAAACGCCCTTTCGCCGCCGCCGCCTGTATATTAAAATAATTTTTAAAAACCGAAACGCTGTTTAATGCACGTAACGCTCCTACAGCGTATACAGTATACGGATTATCAGATAAATTAATTAAAGGCAGCAAAGAATTTAATAACTGAGGATTACTTGAATTAATCGCTTGTGTGATAATTGATTCAATTTCTGATTTAGTTTTAATTAATGCTCCATCCTCCGGTTTTAAACCTGAGTGAGAAGCGAGTATCGCGCGGCATTCATCGGCGAATGGTCCTTGAATAGAAGTATTAATGCAATTTTCGGCGTAAATTGCGGCTATAGCGCCGGAAAAAACTCTTGCTCCTCTGTACCAGTACTCCGGAAATTGCACATAACGCGAACGAATTGATTTATAAGCCTCTCCCGCGCGTCTGCGTTCAGTCTGCGAAATACCGTCTTTTTTTTCCATAATGCAGACAAGAATCATCCATCTGCCAAACGCGTCAGGTTCATCATCAGCTAATCCGCCGAACAGCATTTCTAATCCTGTGCGTGCATCATCCCAATTCTGATTTAAAAACGATAAAAGAGCGTTACCTGCAATAACGACGCTTTCTTCATTAGTTACATTCAAAACATTTTTAATTCCGTTTACTGCTTCTTGTTTTTCAATTAAGCCTCTGCCGTAAGCATAAGATAATTCCTTATACGCCGCAGCAACAGCTCCCGCATAATCTCCGAAATTCTCCCGGACATTTGATTCTCTTAATGCAATTCCCTGAACCCATGAACCGGCTCTCTCAAGCTCGGCAAATTCATCAAGCAAAATTCTTTCCGAACTTTCAATTTTTTCTTCGGTTAATGAATCTATTTTTCCTGTTGAAGAGATAATCTGCGCAGCTTTCCGAAATTTTTCGTTTATTATCGAAGAATTCTCATTTAAAGAAGCGTATGCGTTTGATTCAAATAATGATGAGCCGGATTTCGCATTTTTTTGAAAATCTTTTTCCCCGCCGCAGTTCGAGAAAACAGATAACAAAAAAACACATGTTAAAAAGTTAAAGATAATTTTCATAGTCAACTCCATAAAAAAGATTTGTAATATATGGGTTGAAACTGTCATTTTGCATGACTGAAAAATAAAAAAATTTGAAGAATTTTGAAAATTTTTATGAAAAGACTTTACATATGTGTAGTTGATTAATGAAATAAATAATACAAAATATAATGGTTATTTTATTTATATCTCTTACGTCGGTTCATTCTTTTTAATAATTTTAAAAAACAGCCACGCACCAGCCGCAGCAAACGCCATTGCGATCAGATTTATCCACCACGGCTGAAACGAATATTCTCCGTACGGAGTATTAAAACCTTGTATTACAAATAAACCTTCTGTCCGCGATACAATCACGGCAACCATATTATTGAAAAGATGCATATAAATCGCAGGCAGTATTGAATTTGTTTTAATCAATACATAAGCCATAATAATACCGATTAAAAAAGCAGTAACAAATTGATACGGATTTAAATGAATGAATCCGAAGAAAAATCCGCTTAATAAAATCGCTTTTGTCTCTGTATAATTTTGCCTGAAACCGCTCAGCACTACTCCTCTAAAAAAAAATTCTTCTAAAAAAGCCGGCAGTATTCCTACTAAAATTACTGAAATAATAAGATATTCATTGCTGATCATTGATTTAAATGTTTCCTGCAAAAATACCGGCATAGGAAAAAAATGATTTAAAATGTTATCTATTTCGGAAGAAATAAATATATATCCGAACATAAAAATAATGACAGCTAACCAAACGCCTGACGAAACTTTATTGAATAAAATAATATCATTAAATTTTTTACCGGATTTTTTTAAGCCAATCAGAATAACGACAACAAAAGACAGCAGAAAAATAAAAATTGTTCCTAATCCGAAGATAAAAGATTCGCCGGCTTGTCCTTTCAAACCTATTATTATTCCCAGTATTAGTCCGCCTGCTATTTGGATTCCTAAAAAAAGAAGACATAAAAAAACTGTGTGTTTAATATCAGGATACGCTTTATTTTCCATAATTTACTCCTAAACAGCAGCCGCTAATATTTTCGAGCGCCACATTTGCAGCGCAATACCAAAGGCGACCGATACATTCAATGACGCTTTTGTACCGTAACACGGAATTGAAACTCTTCCAAGCGAGGCATCAGCGGCGGCGAGCGCGCGCGGACTTACTCCCAACTCTTCGGAACCGGCTATCATGACGCCTTTGCGCGGAAACGGAAATTCAGCTAACGGAACACCGCCGGTTTCCAAAGCAAACACCGGTACGTTATGCGCAGCATTTTCGCTCTGCGCCGGAAACAACTCTCGTTTTTCCCAGGGGATTATATCGGCGCAGCCCATTGCGGTCCGCCGCGCACGCGGATGAAGAGGATCGGCGCAAAAAGGCGATAAAATTATTTTTTCTACACCGAAACTTTCCGCCGTGCGGAACATTGCGCCGACATTGAACGGAGAGCGGATATCCTCAAGATAAACATGCATTCCTTCTATAATTTGCCGTTTATCAGCGTCTAATCCGCCGCCGCAGGTAAAATCCCAATCAGCCTGCTCTCGTCCTGTCTCGTTATATAAAATATGTTTAATGTTGTTTAACGTTCTTAGAAAAACCGGATAATCCCAAGGCTGACCGTTAATTATCATCGAAAAAAAATTATAAGCTTCTTTAAAGACATTACGCGCATTTGCCGGAAAAAATTCATCACTTGCAAGGAGCTTCGCGGAGTCGGCGAAAAATATCAGCTCAGCCTGAGTGTAAATTCCGGCATTTTTTTCAGAAGCCGAATTAAGCCTGTTCTCGGCAAAAGAAAATATTTTAACGATTTTCCGGAGTTTCTGAGCGCGCGGCAGTTTCTCAAGTTTATAAAGCGGAATCATTTTTTTTCCATGCTGACTTTCAATAATTGTTCGATTTGCTGCATCGCATAATCCTGAAACTTCGACGGCAGTTCGTTAAACAAACTCACCATACGCTGCAATTTTTCTCCGGAAGTTTTATAAAACATTTCACCTTCGCCGGTCTTCAGCCATTTTTCGTTAACGCCAAACGTCAATGAAATCAAGTGTATTATTCGATCATTAACCCGCCTATGCTCGCACTCAAGTTCGGCGATATAACCGTTACTTATATAGATTGCTTTCGCAAACTCGACCTGCGACATATTAAGAGTCTGCCGCACATGTCTTATTCGTTTGCTGATATTCATAGAGATATAATACGTTAAAACCACTCACTATGCAATGTTGAAAATTTCAAATTGATATGGTTTTTTTCTTTGCATTACTCACATTTATGGTATATAATACTCACATATAGAGTGTTTATTTAGAGGCGAAAAATGAATTATGATGAGAAACTCGAAAAGGTTTGTAAGGACTTTTCCAATTTAAGTGATGAACAGCAAGACTATATCCTCGGCATCCTTCAGGCTCTCGTTTTTGCCGGAAATTCAAGTAAATTAACTGAACCAAATAACTCAGAATCCGCATAATAACCGGTTAATATTGAGCTTCATTTTTTTCTTTTATTATTCTACAATATATTATGGAAACTGTAACAGATACAACTAACGAAACCGAAACCTCTCCTCCTGTTGAAGCGCCGAAAAAACCTAAAAAACCAAAACGATTATTAAAATTTTTTATTGTATTTTTTTGCGTTCTTCTAGTTCTTACAGCCGCATGGACATTGTTTTCATTGATCGGCAGAATTAACGCCGCTTATATCATTCCGGATATTACAAATTTGCGAATCAGCATAGCAAATCCGGTTAACTTGATCGATGGAATTTTAGAACATGAATCATTGGAAGAAATTATATCGCTGCCGTCATTTGCAACAGCGGCTCCGATTATCAATCTTGCAAAGGAAAATCCGCTTTTTAAAAATAAACTGCTTCGCTTTGCCGCACGCGGAAATGTCGAAGCCGCTCTGTTAACCGGCGATCAAGGTGTATTCGCGGCAGCATGGGACATGGGTTTTGTATCGCCGCTTTTGCGAATACTCCCGACGATTTCAGGTTTTGTGAATGTTCCGAATCTTTACTATGTTAATGCGGGGAAACATTCCCGTTTTGAATACCGGCTTGGAGAAATGACGATTTATATCGGTCCTCATAAAAATCTTCTATTCATTACCGATAGCCGCAGTGTTTTTGAATCGCGCGCGGTTTTACATTCCGGTCATGAAGCCGCGTTCAGTTCCATTAAACCTTCCGATTACAATGCCGCTCTTGTGCTTTCTAATGATTATATTATTTCGTTGTTAGCTGACATGGACGCAGGTATGGCTGCAATTTTAGAAAATATCGATTTTGATTCCAAGGTTGAAGCCGGGTTGTCGGTGTTTCCGAGAAAAATTGAATTTCATCTTGCCGCTCCTCTTTCTTCACGCCAGCCGAATTTAAGCAATATCCTGTCTCAGCGAGCCGGAGTTCCGGGTATGGCGGAACAAATTCCGGCTGACGCGCAATACGCTACGATTCTCTCCGCAGGTACGTTAGACGAACTTTATCAGACTGCCCGCGCTTTTAATCCCGGACTTGACGACACATTAAAAATTGCCGAGACCGCCTGCCGCTTGTTAATGGGATTAACGCTTAACGATCTTCTTTTTTCGTGGACAGGAAACGAGTTCGCGGCTTTCGGAATCGAGGGAAGACCTCATCCTGTTTACGCGATTCAAATTTCCAACGAAAAAAAACGGGAAGAAGTTTTTAATAAAGCGTTTAGATCCATTGTGCTTAACGAAGATGTCAGATTAAATCTTGACGGTACGCGTATTCCGCGGATTATGCTTCCGGATTTTCTGCAATCGCTTTTACGCCGATGGAATATTTTTCTTCCGTCGCCATATTATATAATTTACAAAGATTATCTTCTTGCCAGCGAATCAGCGGAAGCGCTTTTGTCAGCGTTACGCGCCATGCAAAGAAACGATGTGCTGCCAAAAACCGCGCAGTGGCGCAATATCGCCGGAGGCAAAACAACGGCGAGCGCTTTCAGCGTTTATTACTCGCTTGATTTACAGGTTCCTTTTTTCCTGCGGAACAGCACTGCATTCAGCGATTTTATTTCTCTTTACAGACAAGGACTTACCCGCATGAACATAAACAGAGGCGTTGTGGAGCTTACTCTGACACTCGTTCCCGGCTCGGGAAGCGGCGTAACTCTTTTAAACGGTTATCCGCTTGATATCGGCTCAAAACCCTCGAACCGCGTTTACGGCGGAGAATCAGGTTTTGTTTTTTATTCGTCCGGGAACACCGCCTGTTCGCTTGATTTATCAAATAATAAAATTTATGAGTTTACGGGACAGGGCTCTCATTGGGTAATTTCCACTGATATAAAAAATAATGCAAATCACGCGGCTTGGATTGTTACAGATCGGGGACGCGTAACGTTAGTTGACAATTTTATGGAGCCGGACACCCGCTTCCCTGTTCTTACAGGTTTGAGAATTTCTTCGCCTCCTGCTGCGTTTAACGGAAAACTTTATCTGTGCGATGAAAACGGCGGCGTTCACACTGTTGATACCGGCGGCGTTCTAAACAACTGGGAAACATCGTTTATCGCGGCTGTACGATCTCCTCCTTCATTCCTGACTGTATCGTCAAGAAGCAATGCCGCGTCTTACGCCGCTGTTTATCCAAAAAGTTTCTTCGGAGAAATCTGGCTTCTTGATATTGACGGAAAGGCTCTTCCGAACTGGCCTGCTTCAATCTCGATCACAGACGAGAATGATGAAAACTTCGGCATCGGCGTCGGTTTCGGTTCTCCTTTATTATTTTCGCATAACAACCGCGTAATGATCGCTTTTATAAATCAATCGGGGCAGCTTTTAGTTTATGATCAAAACGCGGAGATTGTTTCGCCGTTTCCCGTAACGCTCGAAGGAATTTTCTATCAGCAGCCTGTTTATGACGGTCAGTATTTATGGCTTGTTTCCTCGGAAGGATATTTTTTCAGGGTTGATATGCATGGTGATGTTTTTTCTCAGAGAATACAAAATTTTTCCGTTATGGAAGAAGGTTATATAACTGTTTTTGATTATGATAAAGACAAAACCCCCGAGATTTTTTTAACAGGCGAAGGAAACGCTCTCTACGGATTTACACATAACTTCCGTTCATTAGAAAGTTTCCCGCTTTCGCTCTGGGGAAAACCTCTTTTTATTCCGGCGCAGGGAAACAAAAAAGCGGAAATAATCGGTATTGGAATGAGCAATCGGCTGTACCGTTATCAATTTAAATAAATATTGTAAAATTTTATCTGTGTTCATATCGGAGGTATTATGAAATATTTAATTAAAATTATTTTAATCGCAGCGGTAATATTTTCTTCGTGCGTTTCTATGAAAGATATTTCTGTCACAACTGTAAGAACAGAATCGGAAAAAAAATTAACCGAATTAGAAGCCGTGATTATACCTCTGGAAGCTTCGCAGAAAACTGCTGTGTTATCCGCAAGTGAATTGCGCAGCAGACAGAATGATTTAGCGCTCGCTCGTCAAGTTGTTACAAACATGGAAAAAGAATCATCCGCGGATCATGATTACACAGGCAAACTGATGGCATGGTCGGGAAGACTCGCTCTCCTCGAAGGTAAAACCGCCGAAGCGCAGCGTCTTTACAGATCATCAATCGCCGCTTCTCCCGCGAATATTCCGGCGATAATTTTAAATATAAGACTGGAACCAAAACCGGAAAAAAGAATCGAAATGATCGATAAAGAACTTTCGCTGATAAACAGAAGAGCTCCCGGTATCGGCGAATTGAATATCGAAAAAGGACGCGCGCTTATTGAATTGGAAAATTTTTCCGAAGCGGCAGGCAGCTTTGACACAGCGTTTTCAGCAGGGCTTGATAATGTTTACCGCGCGAGTTACGCGACAGACAGAAACCGCGCATGGGAGCTTCGCAACACAAGCGGCGTTTCGGCAGGCTCGATGAATCTGCTTGGACGCGATTCTGTAACATGGACTGACTGTATTACTCTTACAAAAAACGAAACTCAGCTTTTGCGTTTTATAACGGCAGGAAGAAATATAAGTGATACAGAATTGTATAATCGTCTTGTAGAACGCGGTTTTATTCCGTCTACTCAGGATATTACGATTATCGAGTGGACAGCGGTCAGTTCAAAATCAGATCAAGTTGTTACGCGCGCCGGAGCCGCGTGGTTTGTCTGGCATTTATACGCCGAGGCTCGCGCTGATCGCGGAATTCTTACGCGTTATTCGGCGCGTTATGCGACAGGATCTAATCCCCGCAGTCCGATTACAGATGTGCCGGTTCTCTCTCCTTTTTTTGACTCGATACTCGGCAGCGTGGAAACAGAATTTATGTCGCTTCCCGACGCGAGAAATTTTCGCCCTGCTTTGCAAATTCGGGGAACGGAACTTCTGTCAATTTTAAAAAAGATCGACAGATAACAGAATTTATACAGGAAACAGACTAAAGTTTATACAATTCTTCGCGGCTTAAAAATCCTGTTTTAAAATAAATTTTACTAATGTAATTTTCCACGGTTCTTATACTAATTTTTAATGTATCCGCAATTTGTTTGTTTGATTTATTGGCTTTAATAAATTCGATTACAGTTATTTCACGTTTAGAAAACTTCGCGTAAACGGAGGAGCTTTTCTTTAATTTTATATTTACTTCGCCGGAAATATACACCTTGCCGCCAAGTATAGTGTCTATCGCTTTTAATAATTCTTCTTTGCCGCCTGTTTTTGACAGGAAACCTGCAGCTCCCGAATTTAATGCTGTTTGTATTTTGAACGAATCGTCGAGAGCGGAGCAAACCAGCACGAGCGGTTTTTTAACCGTTTTTCCTTCGATTTTTTTGTTATGACAATACTTTTCCAGCATGGAAAAAAAATCAAGACCGTTGTCTTCACCCAAAAGAAGGTCAAGGATAATTAAAGTGGGTGGCGTATCGTCTTTTTCAATAATATACATTGCTTCTTTAAGCGACTGCGCCTGAGCGCAAACTTTAAAAAGCCCTGTTTGTTCTAAGATTGAAACAATACCCGCGTTTAACATCGGGTGATCGTCGATTAATAATACTTCCATTGCGGTTCCTTTTTAAATGTAATGAAATTATTATTCAACAGCCAACGCAATACGCAAGGCTGTATTTACTTCTTCCATTTTGGAATCCGAGAGATGTCCAACAAAATTTGTGAGTATACGCTTAGGAAAACTAATAAGGTCATCGCAGAAGATGGCACTGTC
>JGI24695J34938_10000048_pt1 | contig 91577 bp, 73 predicted proteins | sample TergutCo191P3_FD_34938 | JGI IMG/M metagenome (IMG submission 34938)
GAATAAGCTCCCCAGCTATGTCCAAAAAGCATAATTGGTAATCCTTCAAATTCCGTATTATTTTTAATAAAACGAATCGCGTAATCAAGATCGATTAAACCCTGCGGAAAGCCATTTACAGAATTACCTTCACTTTCATCATTACCTGTCGCGTCATAAGCGAAAACAATATAACCGTTTGCTGTAAAATAATCAGCGACATTCATATACGCATTGTGTCCTCCTCCGCCAAGTCCATGGGCAATTACAATAATTCCTTTTATATTGTTTGATTCTTTTAAATATATGTACCCAACCAAGTCCTGATTGTTATTTGATTTGAAAATAAATCTTTTTCTGTTAAGTTTATCAAATTCGCTAAGATTTCTTGCCATATATGGCGTTGTTTCATATCTATTGCCGAAAACTGACTGATACATATAAATTGATATCGACAACGGGAATATGATTCCTAAAACAATCAAAACAATACCGATAATTATAAATACTTTAATTTTTTGCTTCATTGAAATAACTCTAAAGATTAATACAAAAAACTTCTTCATCCCACATAATTTCACCAGTTTCAATAAAATCTAAAGATTTAATTAGATTTTTCATTGTATTATTTTCAGGTTCAACACTCGTATAAAATATTATGGAACCAATTTTTTCCTTTAATTGTTTAAGAAGCAATAAAAGAGCCTGTTTGCCATAACCTTTTCTTTGGTGCTCCTCATCTATCATAAGTCTGCTTAACTCCCATCTTTTGGTTTCTGGATCAATATCATACATCAAAAATCCTATCATTTCGCTATCATTGTAAATACACAATGGAAAACAATTTTCCACAAATTTTGATTGAAAAATAGACTCGCAATTTGATATAATAAAATCTTCTTGATCATCTGTTACAGAAAGACCAATACATTCCTCCCAATTTTCTCTTGTAACTTCAACAAAATGAATATTCATTTTAACTCCTTTTTTATAACTAAAAATAATTTAGCGAGAATTTCTTTTTTCCAGTTTTTGTCTTGCTTTATATAAAGTCATGCTGACGCGGGATAAGATACTGACTTCATTATCGCCTGATGTTTCTATAGACAGATAATTTAAATCCGGGTACATTGCCGTAATCTTGCTTTGAATACCGTCAGAAACGCCGCTTGACGGCATACAGCCAAACGGCTTAACGGAAATAAATCCGTCCGCTTTATCATGATAATAAATCGCTTCGGCGATTTCCAGGTTTCCTTCGCCTCCGAAAATCGAAGTATGATAATGTTCATGTCCCAGCTTGGTCATTTCTTCAAGATCGTGCAGCTCGCCCTTTCCGCCGAATTGTTTCTGGTTAAAAAAGGAATCTATCAGTCTATAAAGTCCTTTTACAAAAGCGATAATAAATTTCTGCCTTCTAATATATTTTTTACAATACGCCGCGGTTTTGTCATCACCGGCGTATTTGTAATTTTTAGAAAATCTGTAATTCCTGACAAAACTATCATAGGTTCCGCGCAAAGAAAATAATCCCGGAATCACTTCGCAGCCTTCATCGGAGATAAATCTGCGTAAATTGTAATTCGCGTCTCCATGCGCGAGATTCGCGAAAATTTCGCCAGTAACAAAAATTAACGGTAATTTTTTATCGGTTTTTTCTATGCGCGCTATTCTTTTTCCTGCTCTGCGCAGCGCCGTCGGCAGTTTAAAAAGATATAAATGGCTTTTAAAAGATTTTAGAATATCATGCCTGCATTCATCTATCACTTTCATCGCGGCATCCTTGTCTCTGGCGTAAGGGCGGATCGCGCATTCGGCGATATGTATTAAATCCGCCAATATTAAGGTAATAGCGGCGTTAACTTTTAAATATACGGAAAATTTTATGGCGGAATTTTTTGGCATCGGAGGATCCTGAATTATATCCGAGTTAAAAATTAAAACTTTTATATCCTTAAAACCCATCGCGCTAAAAACTTTTAAATATTCCGCGGGATACATTCCGTATCTGCACGGTCCGCATTGTCCGCCTCCCGCGAGAATAACATATTTTTTGACAATTTCTTCTTTGCATAAACCTTCTTCTTTTTCTATTCTTAACAGTTCTTTAACAAATGTTCCAAGAGTAAAATATATTGGATTACACTGCATTCTTGTTCCATATTCGCGGCCTAAAAGAAAATCGTCCCTTGTGTGATTACCCAAATCGCGGTATTTATAGCCTACGCGGTGAAAATACGCCTGCAGAAAAAAAGATTTATATTCTTCAAAAAAATTAAAAAGAATAGTAACTGTATTTTTATCTTTTTTATCCCAAACCGGATTATTTATTCCCGTCCATTGATCTTTTTTTATATATTTAGGCGGATTTAATTTTTTCATTTTTCGCCTCTTAAAAATACTTTTTCATATTCTTTCAGGAAATAATCCGCTGTTTCTACGCGTATTTTAAATGTGGAACTCGGCTTGTTTTGATCAATGTCGTGAAAAACAAAATGCGGCGTCGCAGAAGCGTCAAGAATCTGATCGATATAATTATAAGTAGGCGCGTCATGCCCGCATTTGAATGACGATAAATCTACAACCGCGAGATTCGGATGGCGGGCGGCGATTTTCGCTGCCCATACTTTTAAATTTGTATTACGGTTAAAATTACGCGCCCAGACATCGTTGATTTTCCTTCCTTCGTCTTCGTTCAGATATAACTGCGATAAAAATTCATCATCTACAGGGATTGACTCAATTGTAAATACAGGATAACCGCGCTTTCTAAACTCTTCCGGGATTTTATGATTTAATCCAAAGTCATGATGATAACAATGCCCTATCAACAAAACACCGACTCTGTTTTCATTAATCAGATCATTCATTGTATCTGTAAATATTTCCCTCTGTTTTTTTAAATATTTTTCGAGCGCGGCTGTTCCGTTATTGAACGCCCACGCGTTTTCATCCCGTGTTATGTGAAATTTAGGCGAGAAATACTCAAACATTTCGTCACATGCCTGTACATATCTGTCCATGTTAAGCGAAGGATCGAAAAATTCAATGTTTTTTTCCTTAAATATATCCCTGTCTTTGGTAAACGCCGCTTCCACTACTTCGGGAGTTCCCATTTGAATTACGCAGGCGTTATTTCCAAGAGTGTTTTTGACATCAGAAATCAAATGCGTGATTATCGGAAAAAAAATCGCGTTTACATCCGGCATGTTTAGCATCTGCCAGATATGAGCAGGAGCGACTTTCGCGGGAAAACACGGATCAATTGTTCCCCATAAATTTCCGTTTTCCCATAAATTTTGATTTGTAAAATCCGAATATACAACATTAAAACCGAGGGTTTCAAAATACGCCGTAAAGATCGGAGTAAAATAAAACATGTTAAGCAGTTTAGGAATGCCGATTGTATAATCGCCGCGTTTTACGCCGCTTCTTTGAAACGGCATCTTCCATTCTTTTTTTGGAACGATTCTTTGAGAAAATTCAGGATAAAATTCGTTCCTGTCGATTATAGTTCCATGCTCCGGCAGTTTTTTAAATTCATAACGCGAAAACACATCACGCGCCGCGATATCAGAAATATCGGGGTTTTTCGCGTATGTTTCTTTTATTTTACGCTGTTTTTCTCTTACGATTTCGTTATCCTGAGATGAACCTATCTCGCAGCCGTAACCGGAAATAAAAAGCTGACTGCGCGCGCCGTTTTCAATATTGATAAAAGTACGCATGCAGCGGTTAGCGCATTTACTACAGATTGTGGAATCTCCGCTTGCTGTGTTAAACGAAATATCCGCCGCCTGTTTAATTCCGATAAACGCTGTTTCCCGCGCGCTTCCGGCGATGTTTTTTTTCGCTTCAAGCGCGGCGCCGACAGCCCCCGCTATCCCTGTGTATTTGTGAACAATAACTTCAGCGTTTTCAGTTTTACGCTTGATAAAATCAACCTGCGCTTTAACAGCGGCTAGGTTTTTCTGCGTCCCGCCCTGAAGTATGTATCTTTTGCCGAACTTCGCGAGGTTGCTTTCCTGTACCACAAAATTCCAGATATTAAGGGGAAGAACCTGCGCGAGTCCGCACATCATCTCTTCCTTCTTCCAGTTTGCCTGCTGAAAATTAACTCTGTCCTGATCCATAAACACAGCGCAGCCGTAATTAAACTTAGGAGCAGCTTTCGCTTTAAACGCGTAATCCGCGTACTGATCCAGAGGAACATTAAACTGATTCGCCATCGCGTGCAAAAAATAACCATTGCCGGCGGAACACTGGGTGTTCAGGCGGAAATCAGCGACGCGTTTATTTTTAATAAATAAAATTTTAATATCCTGCCCGCCGACATCGCAGATTACATCAGCGTCGCCATAAAGCTCGACAGCTGAACGGAAATGCGCGATCGTTTCTACAACGGAGAAATCCGCGTTTATCGCCGCTTTGATAATGTTCGCCGCGTATCCTGTCGCCGCTGCGCCAAGAATTTTTATTTCGGCGTTATTTTCTTTTTGCCAATTATAAATTTTTTGAAATAAATGTTTTATATCATCAAGCGGATTGCCATTGGAAAGAACATAATCGGAATACGCTAAATCGTTTTTTTCATCAATGAACGCTATCTTTGTGCTGGTTGATCCGCCGTCAATTCCAATATAACATTTAATTGTATCGTTTTTAATATTCCGGTTTACCGGTTCAGGCACAGAATACAATTTTTTAAAATTAATGAGTTCCTCTTCGTTTTCAATTAATCCTTTATTAACCTCGCTGTTAAATTTTTTATTTTTATCCGACGCTTTCTCATACCAGTTTTTATCTACATTGGAAACATGCAGGCTGTGATTTTCACGCGCGAAATAAATCGCGCCTATAGCGGCGAAAAACTGCGAATCACCGGGAAGAATTACAGATTTTTCAATGTCGCTCTCAGACGGCGAGTATCCGTGAATCTTCCATGTTTCGGCAATCTGCTCCCTCCATAACTCTATCAGGACAGGAATGTATGTATTAGGTCCGCCCAGCAGCAGAACTTTGTCTGTTAAAACATTTCCATGAACAAGCACTTCGATATTTTGTTTAACGATCGCGGAACAAAGCGAAATAAATATTTCTTCTTTTGAAATTCCCGCTTTAAGAAGTCCGACAATATCGGTTTCGGCGAAAACTCCGCATTTGGCTGCTATATGATGAATTTGGCTATTATTCAATTTTATTATACCCGCGTCTTCCTGGGAAATTCCGATTTTGCTCATAATTTTATCGATTGTAGAACCTGTTCCGCCCGCGCATTTATCATTCATGTACGTTACGGTTTGGCGGTTATTTTTATCGCCTTTCCATATAATTACTTTCGCGTCCTGTCCGCCAAGTTCTATTACTGAGTTCGCCTGCGGGATAAGCGTTTCTACGGCAAGCGTTAAAGCGTTTACCTCCTGAATGAACTGCGCGTCCAGAATATCTTTTAACGCGCGCGAACCGCTTCCTGTTATCGCGATGCGAAGTTTTTTATCAGGAAATTTCCCGTTTATATATGATAAAAATTCCCTGACGCAGCTTCTTTGATGTCCGTTATGCCTTTTATATTCTTTCCATATGACATTTTCCGCTTCGTCAAAAAGAACGCATTTTACTGTCATTGAGCCAATATCCAGTCCGCAATCTATTATTTTGTCAGGTTTTTCTGTCATAAAAATATAATAGCAGAACTGGAGGCGGTATTACAATACAGAGTAATTTAAAATCATTGGAGTTATCGAACAACTCAATTAAAGTTTTTGGATTTCTTCGCGGCTTGAAAATCCTGTCTTAAAATATATCTTGCTGATATAATTTTCTACGGTTCTCTGGTTTATGGACATCGAGACGGCAATTTGCTTATTTGTTTTATTTGCTTTTAATAAATTTATTACAACAACTTCGCGTTTTGTAAACTTAGCGTAAAGAGTCGTATTAATATTTAGCTTTGAATTTAACTCGCTTGATATATAAACCTTTCCGCCTAGTATTGTATTTATCGCCGCGAGCAGTTCATCTTTGCCGCTTGTTTTGGATAAAAAACCGGCTGCTCCTAATTTTAAGGCAGTTTGAATTTTAAATGAGTCTCCCAGCGCGGAACAAACAAGAACAGGCGGCTGATCGGCGGATACTCCCTGAATTTTTTTTCTGTAACAAATATTTTTTAGCAAAGGAAGGAAATCAAGTCCATTATCTTCGCCAAGAAGCAGATCAAGAATAATAAGAGATGGCAGTGTATCGGATTTCTCGATAATATTAACGGCTTCTTGAAGCGACTGCGCTTGCCCGGTGACAGTAAAAACGCCGGTTTTTTCCAGAATCGAAACTATTCCGGCGTTAAGCATCGGATGATCATCAATTAATAAAACTTCCATTATCACTCCTTTGTACGTTAAACGTCATTACAGGACGCGGGAATTTCCAGGCAGATTAAAGCGCCTTCTCCGGTTTCACTTTCAATTCTTAACCGCCCACCGAGTATCGCCGCGCGTTCTTTCATGCTGATAATGCCTATGTGCGATTTATCAATGGCGTCAATAATGCGGCCAGAACTATCTAAGGGCGGTTTAAATCCTTTTCCGTCATCGCCTATGCTGATATAAATAATTCCGCCTGTACTGCCGCTGTTAATTGTCTGGCGCATTGTCACAATCGCCTCTTTCGCCTCCGCGTGTTTTTCGATGTTCGAAAGCGCTTCTTGAACAATTCTGAAAACCTGAAGTCTTTTTTCCATTGCCGTAAATTCCAGGCTGATGTTCCCGTCAATTTCCGCGCGGCAGTCAATTCCGGTTTTTTCGCCGAACTCAACGCAAAGCTGTCTTAACGCGTCAGGCAACTCGCAGAAACGAAAATCCGGCGGAATAAGGCTCGCGCAAATATCTCTTGTTTTTTTGATAAGCTCCGCCATCTTGGGAACTGTTTTTTCATTTTCCAGCATCAGACAGCGCATATCCTGAATAACAGTATCGTGCAGTTCACGGCTGATTCTGCCCCTCTCTTCATCCTGCGCGAGCATATAACCATGTGAAAAAATCGTTCCTTCGGCTTCCCGCTTTAATGAGGTAGTAAGGGATTTATGCAAAAACAAAATAAGCAAAATTATTATCGCGATAAAAAACACAAGAGCGATCAGCAAATTTAAATAAGAAGAACTTATATACTGCTGTGTTTTTCCATCGATTAATAATAAACTGATAAGAAATTCCGACATTTCAACTGACGTTCTTTCCGCGTTTTCCATATCGCCGGAAATTACAAAATCGCGGAATGTAAACGCTAATTCAGTTACAATTTCAATTTCGGGAATATCTGTGACGCTGTAACCAAAAAAACTGCGCTCAGTCTCAGGTGATAAAGGAATCGACCTGTAAATACGGTATAAATCTGATTTTTTAAAATTCAGGAACGACTGTATAAAATCATCGCTTGCTTGTATAAGACGGGCTGCATCAGAAAATTGTGATTCTTCATCGTATAACAGCCTATTAATACTTGCCCACTTGTTTACAATGTCATGTAATACAGTGCTTGTCTGGCTTTCGCATGACATAAACAGAGAAGCTGATAATACGCAAAAAACAAATCTCATATATAATCAGCATACAAAAAAATAAAATAATTTGATACAATATTTATATGGAAATTAAACAATTTAATCTTATTGCCTGCGCTTTGACCCGCCGGAATGTTTTAATAGTAACGGCTTTGTGCGTTTCAGCGGCGTTTTTTAATATCCTTTTTAGCGGCCTAATTATGAATTTACTTAAATTACCGCTGTTTCTTGATACGGTTTTTACCGCGGCAATCGCGTTCGCGTTCGGTATAATACCGGGTATTTTTACGGCTTTTCTTTCATGGTTTTTTCCAAGCGCGTTTTACAACGGCTATAGTTTTTATATTCTTTGCATGATCGCGGAAGTTTTTTTAATATGCGCTGTAAAAACACCGGTTGTGAATATTCCCGATTCTTCCCAAAGGGATTGGACAGCGTCTTCTAAAGAAAAAACAACCGCTACTTATACCGCGCTAATCACAAAACTTTTTTTATTATATGCGTTATGCGCGGTAACAATCAGCGTCTTAGGAGGCGTTATAGATTATTTTTCGCATTTGTATGTTGAAAGGCATTATTTTGGCGTTGATGATATTTTTAAACCCGGTCTTATTACCTACAATCTGCCGCTTCTCGCGGTAAATATTATTTCCAGAATCCCTATAAATATTGTAGACAGGTTTATTGTAATATTCGCTGGTTTTTTTATATCACGCGGGCTTATAAAACTAATTTCAAGATAGAGTCATTTTCATTTTTCTGATATATTTAACCAATGAACACATTTGAACTTTTAGCGCCCGCCGGCTCTCCTGAAGCGCTTGACGCCGCTGTTGGTGAAGGCGCTGACGCTGTATACCTTGGCTTAAAAGATTTTAACGCCCGCATGAGAAGCGCGAATTTTACTTACTCGCAGTTTGAAACAGCTCTTTTCCGCTTAAAAAAAATGAAGAAAAAAGTTTATGTTACAGTGAACACAGTTTTTGAACAGCGCGAAGCTGACAGAATGTATCAGCTTTTAAAATATCTCGCGGGACAGGAACCTGACGCCATAATTGTTCAGGATTTCGGCGTTCTTGAAATGGCAAGACTTGAGTTCCCTTCGCTCAGGCTTCACGCGTCCACGCAGATGAACATCGCGTCGGCGAGAGGCGCGAACGCTCTTTCGCGTCACGGCGTTTCGCGCGTGGTTCTCGCGCGGGAACTTTCTCTGGATGAGTTAAAAAGCGTTAAAAAAGAAACAAACCTTGAACTTGAGGTTTTTGTCCACGGCGCTCTTTGCGTCAGCGTTTCGGGCATTTGTCTTTTTTCAAGCTTCCTTGGGGGAAAATCAGCTAACAGAGGAATGTGCGCCCAGGCGTGCAGAAGGCAGTATCACATAACAGACGGAAGCAGGGAAGAAAGCGGCTACTATTTCAGCCCGAATGATTTACAGCTTTTAGATCGGGCGCCGGATTTATATGAAGCCGGAGTTAAAGCCTTAAAAATCGAAGGGCGCATGAAAAGCGCTTCTTATGTAGGAGCCGTGGTTTCAGCTTACAGAATTGTTGTTGACGCTGTATTAACGGGCGGCGAAGAAGAGATCAGGCAAAGCATTGACAAGGGACGGGAAATTTTACGCAACGATTTCGCGAGAGCCAAGACACAGTACTTGTTTAACAGCGATGAACAAAATATCGACTGGTTGAATCCTCTACAGGACGGCGGAACAGGCATTAACCTTGGAACAATTCAAAAGGTAAAAAGCTCAGGCGATAAAAAGCTCGCGCTTGTAACTCCGCCCAGGGGAATCACTCTTTCCGCCCGCGACTCAGTGCGAATACACCACAGCGATGATTCCGGGAGAATTTCCCATAAACTGGTTTACGCCGAAAAGCAGCCTCATAGTAACAGTTACTGGATTTCCGTTCCCTTAGATCAGTCATTCGGCGAAGCGAAAAATGGCGACTATGTATACCTGATACAAACAAAAGAAATGAGAAAACGTTATGCGCAAATTATCCCGGAGAATTCCGGCGGTAAAGGACAGGAAAAAAATAAAGGACAGCGAAAAATATCCGCGCCGTTTCCTGATATAATTCTGAAAAAAAAAGAAGACTCGAAAACTTACGCGCGGATATTTCCCGAAGGGTTATACGCGGCGGTTTCCCGCCCTGAGGATTTATATGTTTTGCAGTCTTCCCGCCCGCAAAAAGCGATACTCTCTTTGTCGCGGAAAACAGCGAAATATCTGTCAGCGGATAACAAACCGCCTCTTCCGTTTAAGCCGTCAGAAATAATTTTATCTTTCGATCCGTTTTTTCCGCAGCAGACAGCAAGCCGCGAAAATGACGCCATGATTGATGAAATTAAAAATCTGATAAACAAAGGTTATACGCAGTATATTGTAAATAACCCCGGACATTTTTCTCTGTTCAAAGGCTATGAAAAAATCCGGTTAATAGCGGGACCGTGGCTGTATACGTTTAACTCATGGTCGCTTTCTTTTGTTTCTTCACTTGGCGCGGATGGATTTATACCGCCGCTTGAAAATAACAGACAGAATCTGGAAAAAACGCTGGGGCAGGATAAAAAACTGCGGAAAATGTTTTTTATAACAGTTTTCGCGTGGCCGCCGCTGTTTAACATAAAAGCTGATTTAAGCTCTGTTTTAAAATTCAATTATTTCGCGGATAACATGGACGAAAATTTTCTTCTTGTAACTGAAAAAAACAATATACCAGCGTCTTATGTTTACCCGCAAAAATATTTTTCTATTACCGACAAAATACCATTTTTAATGGAATCGGGATTCAGCCGGTTTATTTTAGATTTAAGAGGACCCGCGCTTAAAAAAAACAATTACAAGGATTTAATAAAAGCGGTAAAAGAAGGAACGCCTCTTCCGGATTCAAGCCGTTTCAACTGGAAAGACGGGTTTTACACCAGCAAGGAATAATTGTCACCTGAGTTTTTAAACTTCAATTTAATAAAACCTCAGCAAACAAAAAAAGACCGGCGCTCATAACATCCGGTCTTTGCCCCATTTTTAATCAAAATTAAAACGCGACAGCGGCAAGCTCCTTCTTCGCTTTTTCCATAAGAGCCTCATCTTCTCCGTCAATGTTAATTTCAGTATCATCAGCCGGTTCCGCCGCTGCCTTTGAGTCTTTTTTGAATTCGGGACGGAACTCAACATGCTCCGCGACAATCGTAACTTTTGACCTTGGTTTTCCGTCAGGATCATTCCATCTGTCTTGTTTCAGCCTGCCTACAACGCGCACACCCCGCCCCTTCTTGCCTTTCGCGTAACACAGCTCAGCCAGCCGCGACCAGATTTCCACGTCGAAGAACGAAACTTCTTTTTCAAAGCCTGTGTCCTGCTTGTAATAACGGTTCGAAGCCAGACTCATTGTGCAAAGCTGAGTTCCCTTTTGAGTTGATCGAAGCAGAGGGTCTCTGACCAGATTGCCTTCGATTAAAATAGAATTGAGGTTGTTCATATACATCCTCCTCTGTAAGATCCGGCAGCAAGCTGCCGCCGGCTGTGAATAATCCATAACTGGAAAATCCAAAGATACCTTATATGGGTTCGAACCGCGCGTTTTGCATGACTGAAAAATTAAAAAAATAAAAATATTTTTCCCGCTTATAAGGCGCGTAACAAAAAAATTATTCATTTTAAATCGCGCGAAAAACGGTTTAAGCCATAAAATAATGATTTTGTATTAAATTACTGATTTAAATCAAAGAAATATGATATAATGCTTATCAGGAGGAAGATATGGAGTTTTTAAGAGCGCTTGAGGGGATACGTACTCCGTTTCTTGACGCGATAATCGGACTGATTACCCGTTTTGGCGAAGAAACCGTAGCGATAGTTGTGTTATGCGCAATATTCTGGTGCGTCAGCAAGCGGATTGCGTACGGCATATGCGTCGCGTATTTTCTATCCGGGCTGACAGTTCAGGGAATGAAAATTATTTTCAGGATAGACCGTCCATGGGTCATTGATCCGTCATTTAAACCCGTGCCTTCGGCAATTGAACACGCTACAGGTTACTCGTTCCCAAGCGGACATACTCAAAGCGCGGCGGCTCTTTTAGGATCGCTTGGAATGCAGGTAAAAAACATGCCATTTAAAATAATCTGTTTTACATTAATAATTCTTGTCGGGTTTTCCAGAATGTATCTTGGCGTTCATACTCTGCAGGATGTAGCCGCGTCGATATTAATTACATTGATACTTGTTGTGTTAGCTGTCAGATTTTTTACAGGAGAGAAAGTAACAAAAAAAAAGCAGCTGATATTATCATCCATTCTTTTTCTGTATGTAGCAATAGTGATTGTAATCGCGGTCGGATTGTTTTCTACAGGAAAAATAGATGAAAAATATTTATCGGACTGCCTTAAAGCGGCGGGCGCGGGATTGGGTTTTTCTGTCGGAATGTTTATCGAAAGAATATATATTGATTTTTCAGTTAACGCGAAAAATTATTTCTGGCAGGCGTTGAAATTCGTTCTTGGCATCGCCGGCGTTCTGATACTCAAGGAAGGACTAAAATTAATTATCGGCACAGGTCTTGTTGTTGATACAATAAGATATTTTATAATGATTTTTTGGGTTATTGTTTTATATCCGCTTATAATAAAGCGATTTTTCGCGGTTAAATCAGACGCGAAAACGGCAAAGTCATGAGCATGGATAATAACGCGTCCGTTTTTGAATGTTCATGTCCCCGTCCCGACTGCCCAAGACACGGGAACTGCGCGGATTGCGTGAAAAATCACAGAGAATCGGACAGCATGCCTTTTTGCTTATTCACAAATAATGATGGAAACAAAAGCCTGGAAAATTTCTACAAAAAATTAAAAGAAAGATTTGAAAAATCAGGAAATTAATTAACGGAATTTAATCTTTGTGAAAAATTTATACGGCGTAACTCCCTGGGGTTCATGGTTTATTGATGTACTTGACAGTTATCAAATGGGAGAGCGTCTTGACCGCGGAAGGCGTTACGCGAACGCGGGAAAAGTATTATCGCTTGAATTAACTCATGGACGCGCCGCCGCGAAAGTAGAAGGAAGATCAAGTCCGTTTTACAGGGTAGTAATTGGTTTTCCTCCGCTTGCCGAAGCGGAAAAAGTCTACAAGATAATTGAGAAAGATCCTCAGCTGATGGCGCGCATCGCGTCAGGCGAGTTACCCGAAACTTTTTTACAAAAATTAAAAAAAGAAGGCATAAATCTTATCCCGCGAAAATGGCGGGAGATGAAAAGATCGTGCACATGCCCTGATTACGGAGACCCGTGCAAACACATGGCGGCGCTTTATTACATTATCGCGGCGGAAATTGATTCCAATCCTCATACGCTTTTCCGGCTCCGCGGGATGGATTTGGAAAGCCGTTTTGGTAAAGCGCTTGTCAAAAGAATCGCGCCGCCTTACTCCGTGACATTTTCTGACCGCGAAAAAACTGGACAAAGCCAGCCATTTGAGCCGATAGAATTTGAGGAAATCCCATACTGCGGAGAACTTATTACATCCCTTTTACCCGAAAATCCTCCGTTCTGCTCAAGCGATTTTTCCGCTGTGTTAGCTGAATTTTATCACCGCCTCGCTGGTTTAATACAATGGGAATCCGCGCTGGATGAAGAAGATTTTATATCGCGCGCTGAACATGATTTTTCGCGTTCTGTCTGGACAGCGCAGTGTCCAAGTTTAGTCCCGGGAGCTGAGCCTTCGCTTCTTGCCGAAGATATTAACGGAAACAAAAAACGTTATACGCTATTTGAGGCTTTTAATTATTTTACGCAATTTTCCAGCGAGGAAGGAACGGAATCATACAGTTTTTTATTTTATCTATTTAAATTTTTATATCATGTCTGCTCCGCTGGCGCTTTCGTTCCATGTGTGGTTTATGAATCCCAGATAAGCCCGATATCGCGGAAATTATCACGGAACAACTGGTCAGACGATGATGATTCTGTCATTAATGATGAAGAAACAATAAAAATAATCTGGAAACCTTTTGAGAACCTTCCTTATGTATCAAAAACGCTTAATGCTATCGCTTCCAGAGAATGCGGCATGTTATCCGCTCCCCCGTTATTTAAGTTTAATTTATCCGAGGTAAATTCCGCGAAAAATAAAAATAAGTCACAGCACGCTAAAACGCGAAACCCGGTTTCCAATCAGCGAACCGGAAAGCAGACTGTCAGCGGACGAAGCGTAGTTGATATTATTTCCTGCGCGTTATTAAGCGAATGGGTCAGAAATAAATTTTTTGTTTTCCGCGAAGAAATTAATAAAGGCGCGAACAATGAATACAAACAGCTTCTAAATTTATTTTTTCTGGGAATGTACATTGATGTATCAACGCCGGCGAAACGATCGCTTCCGATGGCGATTGACAGGTGGCTTTCCGTTCTTCATATCGATTTTTCGACGTACCGTTACGCGATTACGATTAAAGACCTTTCAAAACGCGAGGAAGATTCGTTTGGTTTTATAAATTTTTCAATCTCGATGGATGTAATAACTTCTCCTGATGACGGAACTGAAGCGGCAAAAAAAACGCCGCTTTCAAAGTGCGGCGACATTGAAATCCTGCGCGCTCCAATCGCTCTTTCAAATTATCTTCCGGAAATTAAAGATCTGTTTACAAACCAAAAAATGGCGTTATCTGAAACGCGCCTTATCTCGTTTTTGGACAGCTCCTCAGCGCTCCTTAAGCGCCTTGGAATGATTGTAAATCTCCCAAAAGCGCTCGCGCGGGAGTTAAAACCGCGCCTGATAATAAAGGGAAAAACAGAAGGCGGCTCTCTTGTAAAGTATCTTGATCTGGATTCTCTTCAGGATTTTGAATGGCGGATCGCGATCGGCGATGAGGTTATGACAATCAGGGAATTTGAAGCTCTCGCTGCTCAAAAAAGGTCGATGGTGCGTTTTAAAGATGGATATGTGAAAATGCAGGCTAAAGAATTCGCGAGCCTGTTAAAAAAAGCGAAATCCTCGGCTCCTGACAGAAACGATTTTCTTAAAGCGCATTTTTCCGGCGACAGCGATCTTTCGTTTAACGCCCGAGAATCAATAAATAAAATTTTCCGCGAACATGATTTTCCGATTCCCTCAGCCCTTAACGCTGATCTCAGGAATTACCAGATTCGCGGATACAACTGGATATGTTCCCTGTTGCTTTCAGGTTTTGGCTGCGTTCTAGCGGATGATATGGGGCTTGGAAAAACTATACAATCAATCGCGGTTCTCCTTCGTTTAAAAGAAGAAAATCTGCTAAAAAAAGAATGTTTAATTGTAGCTCCGGCTGCTCTATTAAACAACTGGGAGAAAGAACTTGGCAAATTCGCGCCTTCATTAAAAGTAACGCGGTATCATGGAAACAGGCGGAAATTCAACGGAAAACATGATATTTACCTTACAACATATCAGACAGCGGTACGCGATGAAAAAAAATTAAAGAATAAAACATTTTCGTTTTTATTGGTTGACGAAGCGCATCTTATGAAAAATTCGGGAACGAGGATAACAAAAGCTGTTAAAACGATAAAATCAAAATATAAACTCGCGCTATCAGGCACTCCTGTGGAAAACCGCCTTGAAGATCTGCGATCCCTCTTTGATTTTATCCTTCCCGGATATCTTGGAAACGCGAAAAATTTTAAGGAACAATACAGAATCCCAATCGAAGTTATGCGAAACAAAAAAATGGCGCAATCGCTGACAAAAATCACATCTCCGTTTTTGCTAAGGCGGCTTAAAACAGATAAAAAAATCATTAAAGACCTTCCGGATAAAATCGTTTCTAATGAATACGCTGTGCTGGAAAAAGAGCAGGCTGTGTTATACGAAACCGTGGTGGCGGAATCCATGAAAAAATCCAAAGAAGCGAACCCAAAGGAAAGACCGTCATTAATTTTTTATCTGTTAACATCGCTTAAACAAATATGCAATCACCCCCGCGTTTATGACAAGGAAAGCCCCGCGATAATGGAGCTGTCGGGAAAAGCGCGGCTGCTTGTTACATTACTCGAAAAAATTCTCGCGAACAGGGAAAAAACCCTTGTCTTCAGCCAGTATGTGGAAACGCTTGACTGCCTTCAGCGCATCATAAAAAAAGAACTTGGAGAGGCGCCGTTAATTTATCACGGAAGTATGAGCCAGAATACGCGTACAGAAACAATCGAAAAATTTCAGACCGACCCTCGCGCGAAAATAATGCTTACAAGTTTAAAAGCAGGCGGTCTTGGGCTTAATCTGACAGCGGCAAGCCGCGTTATTCACTACGACCTTTGGTACAACCCATCTGTAGAAAATCAGGCGACAGACCGCGCGTTCAGGATAGGACAGGAAAAAACCGTATTCGTTCATCGATTAATAACAAGAAACAGCTTTGAGGAAAAAATTGACGCGATGATAAGCGGCAAACGGGAACTCGCTGACATGACGATAAAATCAGGCGAATCCTGGCTTGCGCGGATGAGCCATGAAGAGCTAAAAGAAATATTTGAAAGATGATGTTTTTTTATGCATAATTAAAACATTATGTTATACTGTACTGAACAGGAGAAGCAGGCATGGATTACGCAATCGCCATGAGAAATATCAATAAGGTTTTTGGAACGAAAACAGCAATAAAAGATTTATCTATCGGCGTAAATAAAGGAGAAATGTTTGGTTTTTTAGGACCTTCAGGCGCCGGAAAAACCACAACAATTAAAATTGTTACAGGTCAGCTGAAACAAACAGGCGGCAAAGCGGAAATCCTCGGGCACGACACGACAACGCTGAATCATGGGATTTACAGTCAAATCGGTATTGTAACGGATAATTCAGGGCTGTACGAAAGCATGACAGCTTACGAAAACTTGAATATTTTTTCGCAAATATTAAACACAGATAAAAAAGAAATTCCTGACTTATTAAAAAAGGTCGGTCTTAGCGGCGAAGAAAAAAAGCAGGTAAAAAAATTTTCGCGCGGCATGAAACAGCGCCTAATTTTAGCGCGCGCTATGCTTAATAAACCGCAAATTCTTTTTCTTGACGAACCGACAAGCGGGCTTGATCCTTCTACAGCGCTAGAAATTCATAAATTGATGTTAGAGATGAAATCAAACGGCACAACATTTTTTCTTACAACTCACAACATGATGGAAGCGACAAAATTATGCGATCGTATCGCGTTATTCAACGAAGGCGTTATTGTGGATATGGGCACTCTTGACGAACTGAGCCAGAAATACAATACCGAGAAAAGAGTAAAAATATTATTAACCACAGGCGAAGAAATTATTCTTGATTTAAACTCTGCCGGAAGCCAAAAAATCGCTGAGTTAATAAATAAAGACGAGGTAATTACGATGCATACGCAGGAACCGACACTGGAAAGTATTTTCTTAAAATTAACAGGAAGGGAGTTATCATGAACAACAGCGTCTCCGGCGAAACGAGCGTATCATCCTTAATATCATTCAGAAAAATAAAAGCTTTGTACTTAAAAAATATGAAAAATATTTTTTATAACGCCTTTATAATTACCGCTCCTGTGGCTATATTAATTTTAGCATATCTGTTCGGCATGTTTATTATTCCGAAAGACGCGCCTTTAGAAGTAATGTATGAGCTTCTCAGCATGATTTTAAACATGACAGTTAACATGAATATAATAATGTGCGGCGTTATGATAATGGCGGTGTTAATTGCCGAGGAAAAAGAAAAAAACACCCTTAATGTGCTGATAACATCGACAGTATCTGGCATAGACTTCCTGACAGCGAATGTGCTTACAACGGCGACTGTAACGATAATCTGCAACATTGCGGTTTATTTTATCGTCGGCGCGCGGGGTATTGTGCCTTTTGGAAGTTATATATTGATAACAAGTCTTGGATCAATCGCCGCTATCACATTCGGAGCGACAATCGGACTTCTTTCAAAAAACCAGATAGTCGCTTCAACAATCGTAGCGCCGATATTTCTGATAATTCTAATACCGGTTTTTTTAAGAGGCAGTTTTATAATTGATAATGTCCTTTACTATTTTTTCACTGAACAAATAAGCATTGCGATATCAGAACTTATAAAAGGCAGCCTTTCTTTTACGCGTTACATAATAATAACAGTCAACTTCGCGGTATTCGCCGTTCTTTTTGTTATTTGCTACCGAAAACGCGGATTGTCAGGGTAACGATGACAGGTGCCTTAGACAAGTCCAAGACACCTACCATGTTTATTTTTTTATTGCTTCTATTACTAACATTCTCGTTCCGATTTTAAATAAACCATTGCCAGTATGAAAATTGACAAATATATTTGGATCAAAATCATCAATTGCAACAATTACGTCTCCAGCATTATACGCAATCCAATTTGTATTATTTGCTGGTGTATACACTTCACGAGCAGCAAATAAAGCACCATCTGATCTTTGATATAATATATATACACTACTTGCTCCTTGTCTTATTCTTGTGCAAATATCAAGTCTATATAAAGATATCTTTATATGTTCGTATCCAGCATCTTTTAGTTTTTGCAAGTCAAATCCAGTATTAATATTATTCGCTTTATACTCGCCAGTATTTAGATCAAATGTACTAGCGTCATGATAATGATAATAAGTTTTTCCATATTGAGCATATACATTTACAGTATCGTTTACAGGTGTATTTTCCGTAAAAATTTCTCCGCTTCCGTCTGGTTTTGTGTTCCAGTAGAGGAAGCTAATTTCTGTTCCAGGATATACCGGCGGGGTTGGTAACACGCCAAGACTCGCGGGCTGACTCGCTGCGGGACGAAAACCAATAATAATTTCTTTTTCACTCGCGTCAATAATTCCTGGGACATTGCTGTTTGTGTGAAATTTAACGACATCGTAAATATATTCAGGTTGTGGTAGAATATCCAAAATTGCTAAATCTAATTCAAATTTTGAATCATCGGTTTTGCCGAAATGATTTGTATCAGAGTAATCCCATTCCCATTCAAAATTTACATCACGTTTAATAAATTCCTCGAAATCAAAAGTAAATTCATTAGTTTTAGTATCTCTAATAACGAATAAATATACATCGGAAGATGAAAACATTGTAAATCTATAATTGCCTGGTCTGTTATCGCTATTTATTTGTTTTACAGAGTCTTCACCAATTTTTATAGTGTCTGTAGTGGCATGTTCTGATGTAACGGTAAGCGATGTAGTCTGCTGGAATGTATTTGTTGTTGTATCGCTGACAAATTTACTCCATGTATATTCCGCTGATGATTTCGCGTCTACTCCAATACCCAAAAATGTTCCTTTCGCGTTTGCTTCCGCGTATAATTTTCCTCCGGTAGTGGCAGAATTTGTATGAGTTTCAACCGTGCCTCTGACTTCAGTGCTGCTGTTAGAAACCGCTTTTGTAATACTTATAGTATTAATTTCTGTTTGAAAAAACCTAAATTGACCATCACTATCTTCATGCTTTCTTACCGCGCCTGTAAATAATGGAATATATGACAACTCTCCTAAATAAACATAATAATAATTGACCCCTTCATAAGAGTATGAATATTTAATTTTATCATTCCCTGTATACGGTATCGCGATATACCGTTGAGAATGTTCTCTTCTGTAAACCCTTACTCTCCACTCATCTGTTTTTCCGTTGTCAAGACGGGTTGCGGTTATTCGAGCGACTCCTGGCTTATCCGCGGTAACAACACCATAATCATTTACATAAGCAATGTCTGGATGAGAAGAAGACCATGAAATATTATTACTGGCTACACCCTCAACAAGAGCAATAAGCGTAATTTCTTCGTTTGTACTAAGGGTGCTCTGGTTATCAGGTACTATTATATTGACATCTCCAAATATTTCCCATTTAGCAAATAACGTAACAGTATTAATAACATGTTGATTAAAATTCCATTGATTAGTAAAAGTATTATTATCTGTAAACCAGCCTCTGAAAATATAACCGCTTCTGACCGGGTCTCCGGTCAACAGAACGCCGCCATGTAAAACGGAATCCGTCATATCAGCGGTAATCCCGTCATTAAATTTGTAAGTTATGGTGTATTTCGACTCGATGAAGTGAGCGTTAGTAAAGGTATAGTTATAAACGCTTTCAAGGTTCTGATAAACATAAAGCAATTTATGCCATACAACTTTTTTACCGTCAGGTTTTTCAAGTTTAATAGTAATGTTATAAAGACCTGAATTAAGAGTACGGTTTCCGGCTGTATTAAACTGCGACAGACTCACAACCTGCTCCACAGTGCCGTCCGTATTTACCGGAGTAATTAACATTGAAGCGGAACTTACATCTAAAGGAATAACAATATTCCAGCTGAAGTTTCCCGTCTCGCCGGAAAGAGACGCTTTAAGGGTTATTATCGCGCTTGAAATCACGCCGGCGGAAATAGCAATATTATCCGCTGTTCCGGCGGCTATCAGCAGGGTTTTACTGTTATCCTTGTACGCTTTTAAACTGAGGCTATAGCTTCCTGGTTCAAGAAAAATCTGACTGGAAAGAGTCGCGTTAGTTCTGTCAATATGCAGCGCGGCGCCGCCGTTTATGGGCGTAAAGTTAAGGCAATATACGGCAAAATCACCGGAACCGGGCGTTGAGGGCATTATTGTTCTTGATGTATCAGAAAGCGTCAACGAGAACGAACCTTTCCCTTCCGCGATCGTTGTTTGAAATTCAACAGCGTTAAAAGGATCAGGACAGCTTGTAAAAAAAACAGAAAATACAAGCGTGAAAATGAAAAATAAAAAAATTAATATTTGGTCTTTTTTATTTTTATTATTCATATTTTTACTCCTTTATTGAACAATTGTAAAGGGAAAATCCCTTTGATACTTATTACCATTTCTAAAAACAGTCAGTCTCAGTAAATGACCTCCAAGCGAGTTATACCGGATATTCGCCGCTTCCAAATCAAAAGAAGAGGCTGTTCCTGTAATAGTTTGATCAGAGTAAGCTCCAACTCCAGCGATCTCCCATAATATGCTTTCATAATCAGACGGATTATTTATATTAACTGTGTAAGCCGCGGGATAACCTGTACCGGTTCTGGAAAGAGTAATATCGTAATTCATCGGAGCGTGATTCACAATTTGCTCAATGATTAAAGTTATGGAAGCTCCGGCGGCATTATTAGCGCTGACAACCACTGCCGCCACATTAGAACGAACAGAATTAGCTGTTCCACAAACAGTGCTGACCTCGCAAAAGAAATAATGCGTTCCGACTGTTAAATCCGCGGAAATATCTTTTTGCGCGTTTGTTCTTCCGGCTAAAGGAGCGCCGCCTTCATTGCTGTTTACTGTATTACTGTACCATTGATAGCTTAAGGAAGCGTTTTCTGTAACTGTAGCTGTTACCATTTTACTGCCGCTGATATTTCCGGCGGTTACATTTGTTAAAGCCGCAGGCTGCTGCGAAATTGTTATAACAGGAGCAGCAGAATTCGGTAAATCATTGTTGTCTGGTTCATCACAAGAAGACAGAGTAAAACAAATAAAAAACAATAAAAAACCAGCAAAATACACCTTTTGAACGCGGTTAATATAACCCGTACTTTTACTTTTCATGTAAATCTCCTTAATTATTATCTTAATAACCTTGTGTATTGTTAAAAATAAAAGATATTAAAAACAATACCCAATATAATAGATTTATAATGCCAAATATTATAGGTTGTTGTCAATACTATTGGGTTGAATAATGATAAAAATAAATTAAATAATGACAAATATTAAGAAACATTTAGGGTCAAATATTAAATATTACAGGGTTTTAAATGGTATTTCACAGGCGAAATTAGCGGAAATGGTCGATATGGCGACAAATTACTTGGGTTTAATAGAAAATGGCAGGAAATTTCCATCAGCGAAAATGCTGGAACGCATTGCGAGAGCTTTAGGGCTGGATTCAACCGAACTTTTTGTCCTGTCCCCTATCGAACAGAACTGGAAAGAAGAAATTCTAATAAAAATGAAAACATTGATAGATATAGAAATAAAATCCTTACGATTAAAAAAGAAGTAAAATGCGTTTTCCCAAACTAAAAATAACAGCTCTTTTTGTAATAGCCGCCAGCTACCGCCGTTTTCGCATCAATATAAGTCTTAGCAAATTCGCGATAGCCGTTAACGCGGAGGCGACATAGGTAAGTGCCGCGGCGTTTAAGACCTTGCGTACTCCTTTGAGTTCCGCGTCGTCAAGAACGTTAGCTGAACGCAAAATTGCGATGGCGCGGTTGGAAGCGTTAAACTCAACGGGAAGCGTAATAACATAGAAAAGAACTGCTCCAGCGAACAGCAGAATTCCGATTGTGAAGATAAGTCCGGACCACGGCGCCAATGAATCAACCGCTGTAATCCCAAGACCGGCGATCGCGATTATCGGACCAAACTGCGAACCAAAATTTGCGACAGGCACAAGCGCGCTTCTTAAAAAGAGAGGTCCCCACTTTGTCGCGTGCTGAATAGCGTGTCCGGCTTCATGCGCGGCGACTCCGATCGCGGCAATCGAAGTTGAGGCGTACACAGGTTCTGAAAGCCTTAGCTTTTTATCGGAAGGCGAATAGTGATCTGTCAGCGTTCCTTTAACAGGTTCTACGCTGACATCGCTAATTTTATTTGAATTGAGCAGAAGGTTCGCCGCGTCCGTCCCTGTCACCCTCTTTGAACACGGAACCTTGGAGTATTTATTAAAAGTAGATTTCACCATGAACTGCGCCCAAAGCGAAAGAAGAAGAGTCGGCACAACCAAAATGACGTAATAAATATCAAAACCTAACATATTGCCTCCTGATATAAAACACAATTAAAAGAATTTATTATAACATACCCTACATGGGGCTTCTTCTTACAGTATATTCCATTTTGGCGGGTCCTGGAATATCGCCCGAACGCGACGCGCGGTATTGCATTCCTTTCTGGACGCGGTATACAATTTCGCCTGTATTGGGAAAAAGCCGCGTCCAGTTTCCGCGGCTGTCAAGAATCGACGCGTTGCAGTTATCGCGGAAATAATCGCCGAGCATATCGATAAGCTCCGCGCGAATTTTTTCGTCAAGTATAGGAAATAAAATCTCCACGCGGTGCTCAAGGTTGCGCGTCATCCAGTCCGCGCTCGCTAGATACAATTCTTCCGCGCCGCCGTTAAAAAAGTAATAAATGCGCGAATGTTCAAGATAATGATCGATTACGCTGATAACCTTGATATTTTCAGAAACCCCTTCAATGCCGGGAACTAACGTGCAAATTCCCCTCACGCATAAGGATATTTTTACTCCTGCCTGCGAGGCCGCGTAAAGCGCTTTAACAATATCAACATCGGTAAGCGAATTCATCTTTGCGATGATTTTCGCGGGGTAATTATGCTGCGCTCTGTTCGCTTCTCTTTCGATAAGTTCCAGAAAACGCCGTTTAAGCCCTGTCGGCGCGATTGTAAGCCTGCTCATCGGCTGTACCGCCGAGTAACCTGTCAGCATATTAAAAATTATTCCTGTGTCATAAGCGATGTCCTCGCGGCAGGTAAACAGGCAGATATCCTCGTAATACTTCGCGGTTCTTGAATTATAGTTTCCTGTTGATAAATGCACATAACGTTTAATCCGATCATTTTCGCGCCGCAGAACCATCGTCACTTTAGAATGTATCTTGAGGCGCGAAAGCCCGTAAACAACTATTACCCCCGCTTTTTCAAGGCGGTTCGCCCATGATATATTTCTCTCCTCATCAAACCGCGCTTTAAGCTCGACAACCGCCGTTACGTGCTTGCCGTTAAGGGCGGCCTGCTCAAGCGCGCGGACAACCGGAGACAATGATGAAAGCCCTGAATGGGTTCCTACGCCGGGAATCGCGCCGCCTGTTCTGTAAAGCGCGGTTTTAATGGAAATAACCTGAGGATCGGAAGCGGCTTCCTGAAAAAATCTGATAACAGGATCAAATGACTGATACGGAAAATGAAGCATAACGTCGCTTTGGCTGATGCGATCCCAAATAGAACCCGCGTTGGAATCCTCGTTAAAATCCGCGGATTTAATAATCTTCCACGGTTTTTCGATTAATTTATCCATATTAGCGACATTTGTAAGCTCAAGAAAATCAACAGGGTTTAAGGGACCGTCAACTTCATAAAGAAAATCACTTACGTTTAACGTATACTCATCCGAATAAAGTTCAGGTTCAGAATTTTTATCAAGAAAAAAACGCTTTGCGAGTTCATTTTTTAGTGTTTCGCTTCCAGGCGAATAAACCATTCTGATAACTTCAGATCTTCCCCTGTCTTCCAGAACTTCGACCATCGCTTCCACATAATCCTCATCCCTTTGTTCATCAACAGAAAAATCCGCGTCTCTGTTAATTTTAAACATCATGCTCTCTTTAACGCGGTAACCCGGAAAAAGATATGTTCCCCATGTAGTGATTACATCTTCCAAAAGGGCGAAGCAGAGATTTTCATTCTGTTCGGTTTCTGCGTTAGCTGCAACATTATCAAGGCTCAGGTTTCTGTCCGCGGCGCCGGTTTCCGGCAGCCAGACAAGCCTGTTCAAAACTGATGTAAGCGGAACAATTACTTTTAATTCATTCTGTTCCCGCGCTTCTGGCGCGTCGCTTTTTTCAGATTCAAGCAGAAACGCCGCGTTAAGCGATCTGCTTTCGATAAAAGGCATTGGTTTATCGTCTTCTAAGCGCAGAGGAGTTAAAACAGGATAAATATTCCCGACAAAGAACGCGTTTAAAAAATCAAGCTGAGGAACAGTCCATGAATCAGGACGAAGAAGCGACAAGCCGTTTTTCGCGAGTTCCGGAAAAATAACATCGCGTATATACTCATACTGCGTATTAATAATTGAGTGAGCTTTTTCAGAAATTATTTTAAGCTGCTGTTCAGCGGTTAAACCTGAAGGATCATCCGTATTTCCGCCTTCGGTTCTCTGCATTCGCTTTAAAGCCGCGGCTCTCACCATAAAAAATTCATCAAAGTTTGAAGTGACAATCGATAAAAAGCGGAATCTCTCCAAAAGAGGCAGCTCGCCGCGAAGCCCGTTCATCATTACGCGCTCATTAAAATCAACCCATGAAATATCGCGAGAGATGTATGGAAGCTGAGAGTGCGGCTCATAATTAAAATCATTACTATACATTTTCCGCCTCCTTAGTTTCCCAATCAGCTTAAAACAACTTTATAGCCAAATACATCCTGAAACATGCCGCCTTTTTCTTCAAGACCCATAAGCTCCATGGAAAGATCATAGGCTCTTTCAACATGAAGAACAATTGTCTCGCTGCGGCGTTCTACGGTGATTTTTTTAATCTGCTGCGAATGTCCGCGATCCAGACAATCAGCGATTCTTAAAATGGAAGCCATCTTTAAAACAAGAACGCGGTCTTCTCTCTGAAGCGACATAAAATCAATATCGGACTGCCCGGGCGGATCCCCGCGGTGACAGTTAATAACATTCGCGATTAAGCCAAGTTCATCCTGATGAAGCCCGAAAATTTCCGAGTTCGCGACGATGTACTGCCCGTGTTTTTGATGCCCTGACGCTTTGATATAAGTGCCTACATCATGTAAAATCGCGGCGGTCTCAAGCATAATGCGATGACGAAGATTCATTCCATGCTCTTTTGTGAGCGCGTCAAAAATCACCATGCAGTGGCTTGCCACATGCTTGCCGTGCGCTTCATCAAAATGAAATTTTCTGCCAAGATTAACCGCGGAGGCAACTATCTGCGAAAAGAATTCATTTTGCAAAGACGCGTCAACGCCGGAAGCGAGATCGATTAAATATCCGTCGCGGATTGAAACCTGAGGAACAGCGATCTTCGCGGTGCCTGTCCTGTCAAGAAAAAGTTTTAAAACTAAAAGCCCTAAAAATAATCCATCGGCGTCAGCGTAAGAAATTCCGAATTTTTGTATACAATCCTGAATGCTTAAATTTTTAAGCTTCTCCACAAATTTATAAAAATCTTCGCGTTCAATAATGCGGCAGTTTTCGTTCAATTCGCTTCCCGCTTCATCGGCGGCAAGGCGCGCGTCCGCTCCGGCGGCTACAACTGTCCGCACATGAGTTAAATCCATTTCCATATTCAGCATGCCAAGAGTGGTTTTTATATTCTCATTCAAATAACGCTCAAAAATAACACCGTGGCTGAAACCGTGACGCGATCTTTGATCGATGATAATTGTGCCCATTTTTAAACTGTGAGCCGCTACCATCTGCCCTCGGCGGAGAAGCATAATTTCCGTAGAGCCGCCGCCAATCTCGACAATCATGGAATTAGACCGCCAAAAAAGCGGAAGATCCTGCTTAAGCGCGAAACGCACGGCAAGATACATCAGCCTGTTTTCCTCAATGCCTTCAACAATGGAAAGTTTAAAACCGGTTTCCTGTTTGACCCTGTCAATAAATACATCCCTGTTTCGCGCCGCCCGAAGCGCGCTTGTCGCGATGACATGAATATTTTTATCCGCGATTCCCCACCCCGATAAAAGCTCGCGGTAGTTATGCAAAACTGTAAGACATTCAAGTATCGATTCTCTTGATAATACGCCGGAGGTAAAAACATCGCGTCCAAGCGATACAGGCCGCGCCGCCCTGTCTAAAACTTTCCAGCCCCCTTCAGGACCTGTGTAAACTTCCGCGACATTAAGCCTGACGCCTGTGGATCCAATTTCGATGATTGCGCATAACTCAGCGTTCATGTTTCCGTCCGTTTATAATTTATCAATAAGAATTGAGCATTTTCCGGAAGGAATAGGCAGGGTTTTTTCCTTAACTCCAAGTATATTGATTGTAAAGTAGTATAACTTTTCGCTTTCCATTTGAATTTCCCATCCCCTGCCGCTTTTATTGGAAAGAATCGTTATCATGTTATTTTTAAGCGAAAGATTTTCCACGCCCATAATTTCCAGATTCGGAATAACCCAGTCAACGGTTTTACGCGGCAGAGATATCGAAAGACCCACAATATTTTCTATTGTCAGACAAATTGTGGAAAGCGCGTCATAAGTCAAAAACTGCGGACGGGGAAATTGATTCTTTCCCGTCCATTTCGCGGGTCCTTCCTTAAACGGCAGGTACGCTTCCCAAAGATTTCCTCTGTGATGATTTCCGTCAGGGCTCATAGAATCCAGCATGAAATACACATGCCTTATCGCGCATTCTCTCGCGACATCCCACCTTTGATAGCGTTCAAGCCCTTTAATCACCATAAAAGTCAAATACGGAAAAACAGAACCGCGGAAGCCGCGCCCGTTTTCGTCAAAATCTTTTTCGGAAACTGAAAGGGAAGGAAAAGGGTGAGGCGTTCCGAAAAATTTCGGATTAATTAATTTTTCGATTATTTTTTCGGCTTTTTCCCCGTTTGGAATTTCCGCGAGCAAGGGCCAGTATCCCGCGATTGTTTTTATCGGCACTTGCTTTTCATTTTTGCTGACATCGTAGTAAAAACCGTCAGCCGAGCTGTACATTATTGAGTTAATTCTAGTTTTTAAGGAAAAATACTGCTTCTTGTATAAAAAACTGGTTTCTTTATCGTTTAAAATATCAGCTAACGCCGAAATATAGAGCATGTTAATCGCCATCATGGCGTTGAAATCCAGGGTGTAATAAGCGTCCGCGCGCGGCATATTCGCCATTCCGGTCGCGCTGTGAGGCGTTTTATATAATCCGTTTTGTTTTTTAAATACAGCGTCAATCCATGAAGAATATTTACACAAAATCGGAAGCGTATCCTTGACGCGTTTTTTATTTCCGGATTTATGATAGATATTAAACTCAGCCCACGCGAAAAGCGGCATTCCAAGACCCTCCGGGTTATCTTTTTCGATAACAGGATGGCCTGTTTTTAAATCGTAAGCGCTGCGGATTGCTCCGTTTGCCTCCTGACGATTATAAAAAATGTCTAAAGTCGGGTGAGCCTGATAAATCCGGTTGGAATAAACCAAAAAAAATGACGAGAGAATCGCGTCAGTCTGAGTAACCACCTGAGATTCGGGATACGCGAAGAATTTCCCGTCTAATTTACTTTTTTCTCCCCCGCTAATCCAGCAATCCTGTATCCATGCCCAGGTTTTATCGTAAATATCAACAAAATCCTGATCATAAAAATGAATTTTGGGGAAATCATGCTTTGTCACTATATATCCTTATTTTTTAACGAATTTATCCTTATTAAATATAATATAATTTAGGATGAATTGCCACTTTTTTGAGGGAATATCAGTCCGCGCGAAAATAATGAATAATTAAGCCATTATTATAATTAATTTACATTTATTGGTTTCAATAAGTGTAGTCTGACTACATTTTTTGGTTCCAATAAGTGTAATATAACTGCATTTATTGGTTTCAATAAGTGTGGTCTAACTACATTTATTGGTTCCAATAAGTGTGGTCTGACTACATTTATTGGTTGCAATAAATGTAATTTGAAGCTAAAATTATAGTGTGAAAAGGTATTTCATAGAAGAATTAAGAACATGGAAAAATTCTCAAAATCGCAAACCATTATTATTATACGGCGCGCGGCAGGTAGGAAAAACATGGCTTGTGCGTAATTTCGCCGAATTGGAGTATAACTTATTTATAGAATTAAATTTTCTGACAGATGAATCCTTAAAAATAATTTTTGAAAATAATATCTTTCCGGAATATATTATCCGGCAGCTGGAACTTCGTTTTAATGTAAAAATCGATCCGGATCGAACCTTATTGTTTTTTGATGAAATTCAGGAATCCCAAAGAGCAATGGACTCGCTAAAAACCTTTAATGACACGCAATCAGGTTCAGCCGGGAAAAAATATCATATAATCGCAGCGGGAAGTTTTTTAGGCGTAACAACAGGCCGCCGCCCCGCTGGACAAACAGAGCAGCTAACATTGTATCCAATGTCTTTCTGTGAATTCCTTGACGCCATGGGACATGAAATTTTATCCAACGCGATAAAATTACGCGATACGGACGCTCTTTCCGGTTCCTCCGGCTTACTGGAGGCATTCCTTAAACAATATTATTACACAGGCGGCATGCCGGCGGCGGTTAATGAATACTCATTAAGCGGCGATTTGGAAAAAGTCCGAAAAATTCAAAATGAACTGCTGACTTCATATAAAGGAGATTTTTCAAAACATATAAATGATCCGCGCACAGCTCCTAAGATCAGAATGTTGTGGGATTCAATTCCCCTGCGTTTAATTAAAGAGAATAAAAAATTTATTTACAAAAATATAAAAAGCGGCGGACGCGCGGCTGAATTTGAAAACGCTATGCAATGGCTTACGGATACAGGTTTGGTGTATAAAATAAATAAAGTTGAAACGCCGAAACTTCCGCTAAAAATGCACTATAAAGAAGATTATTTTAAATTGTATATGCTTGATATAGGACTTTTTTGCGCTCACGCGGAAATAAAACCTTCTGATATAATGTCCGCTGGCGCCGATATCGTCGATGACATGAACGGCGCGTTAGCTGAACAATTTGTATGTCAGGAATTAAAAGCTTCTGGTATAAGCCCATTATTTTTTTGGGGACGCTATGGAAGCACGGCGGAAATTGACTTTATCATTCAGGGAGATAACGATGTTATACCAATAGAGGTAAAATCATCAAAACATACCAAGTCGCAGTCATTAAAAGTTTATATGAACGAATACAATCCAAAATGCGCAGTAAGAACTTCATTAAAAAATTACGGCGTAAGCGGAAATTTATTTTCAGTGCCTTTATATATGATATCGCAATTTTTGGATAAATTTAAAAACTAAGATTTACCTTTATATTGCCTTGTCATATGGAAACACAGTAAATATTTTTATAACCCCAGTCTTTTTCTTACAAGCGGCGCTATATCCAGGAGGCTTCCGCCTTTTTTTACTGTATTTGGCTCAAGACCGCAGCCTTTTGCCATGTAAAAAACATTGTAGTCATTCATATCAAGGGGATAGCCGTGGTTTCCTTTTTTTACCGTACCGGCGATTTCATAGCAGTATCCTTCTTTCGCGCAAAAGCCAAAAAGCCCCTGCCGCGATTTACACATACCGGATTGATTTATTTCGTCCTGGGTCAGGTATCTTCTGAAACTTTCATTTTGCTCAATATATAAACGCAGCTCTTTAATATGATCTTCGTTTAACGTACCAGCGCGGAAAAACGCGGAACCGCCGCATAGTTCAAAAAAACAGTTATTTTCGCCGGGGAGATAACCATCAGGCGTTTGCTTAATTAAATTTCTTCTGACAAGTTCAAGATTGGGATCAACAACAGTATGCACATTCAACTGGCTGTGATCGGAAAATAAAATAATATCATCTTCGTTAACGCTGTCCGCCGCGGCAAGAAGAACAGACAAATTTTTATCCAGGGCGTTAAAAGCGGTTTCAAGTTCAGCGCTTTTCTTTCCGTGATCATGGCATAACGAGTCATAAGCCGTCAAGTGAACAAGAGCGAGCCCCGGTTTTTTTTTACGCAGAATATCAGCCATGCACGCTGTTGAAAAATTATCAAGATTAGGCTGATTAAGGCCGTCCATCAATTTACGATGGCGCAAATATAATTCAAGCTGTAAAGACGCGCTTCCCGCTTTTAAGCTTGTAAAAATTTGATTCTTGCCCGGGCGGGCTCTGACTTCGGGAATATTATAATTAATTGTTTTAGAGAACGCGGTAACTGGCCAAAGAACCGCGGCGGTTTTAATTCCTTTTTTATAAGCTTCCTGCCATATTGTTTTTACGCGGATAAGATTTTCATTACAGTTCCAGACAGATAAAGCGGAAGCAGGCGAGGCTGAAGGAAAAGCTTCCGTATTTGAGATTATACCGTGATCTATTGGATGAACGCCTGTAGCGACTGATGTATGAACAGGATATGTATTGCTTAAAAAAACAGTAGATACATTTCTGAACACCGCGCACTTTTTAGAAAAAGCGTTAAACGCCGGATATTGAAGCAGCCGATCAAATTCATTATCGCCGACTGCGTCATAACTTATAATTAACATATATTTATATTACATTAAAACAAATTACATAGCAAGAAAAGAAAAAGAATTGTTATAGTTTATTTTCGCATAATATAAAATTCAGCGGCTTCCTTAATGCCGGAAAAAAGTTTTCGCGCTGATTTTAAATACGCGCGGAACGGATCGCCATCTTGGCATTCTTCTTCATTAATCGGCGGAAATAAAAAGCCCGCGACTTCTTTTACTTCGCTGTCTGTAAGACGCGCGTTAATTTTATCAAGTTCTTTAAGAACATTACTTTGCTGCTGAGGATTAAGATCGTATCTTAGCGCGCGCCTTGTAATTTCAGATCCTTCTTCCGCTGCCGCCAAAATATTTTTTATTCCGTTTTCCAGCGAATAAACAGCTTTCTTGTAACGTTCGTTTCTTTCTTTTTTTACATCCGGATTATTGAACTTTTCTTTTGTTTCGCTATAAGCATCGTTTAAAATTCTGTCAATTTCTCCGCGGCGTTTTGGCAAGGCGAGAAACTCATTTGTGTCCGCGGCGCTTAACCCCGAGATCGCGAGACCGTCCGGAAAAAATCCCCTGTTTGAAATTTGTCTATTCTGAGAAAATTGATTTTCAAACCATGTTTTGTAAAGCGAGAGCCTCTGATCAGTTAGAACCTGTCCGCCATTTGCAGATAACGCGTTAAAGGGTTTGCCATCACGAAGCGCGCGCGCCAGCCATTTTTCTACGGGATTAAACCGGTTTGACTGCGATACGGCGGTATCCTCAAAGCGCGCGCCCCGGAAATGCGTTTTTAAGCTGGGAAAAGCAAGATCAAGTCCGGCAATCCAGATATCACTCGCGCCAAGCAGCCGCGCGAAATCCCACGCTGTAGTCGCGACAGAACCCCCGGCTGCTAGCTTTCCTTTTTGATCCGTAAGCTTTTCGATAAATGTTCCTAACGGAAAAAATGAGCCGCAAAGAAATTTATTTTTAAAAGGAAGATTAAGAACAGGCGGATAAACCGCGGATTCCGCGATAAGCGCTGTTTTTATTATAACTTTTTCATTTAAGCAGCGATCCAAATGACGGCTGTTCCAGAACTGGGGATCGACTACAACGGTAAAATCCGGCTGTATTCCGTTTTTAACAAAAAACCGCAGCGATGTATCAACCGCGACAACAACGCACCTTTCATAAATGTCACATAACAACGGCTTAATTTTATCAAGGCTTGGTCCCGCCGCCGCTAGAAATACAGGAAGGCGATAATTCTCGTAATTTTCCGCGCGTTCGATCCTGTCAGCGCCGTCACCGGTTAAATTTTTTATGTTTTTGTCCGCGAGACCCGCGAGAAATGACACTCCCGGAAGGTCCCGGACAGCGGTCATGTTACGCGAAAGATTGCGCACCCACCTTCTTCCAAAACGCCTATGAGTAGCGTCGTTAACATCGTCCTTCATCGACCATGACCGGATTCTGTTTTCCGCCTGCCCGTACCATTGCTCGTCAAGGGAAACAAGCGCTTTATTGCGGATAACAGAAGGAAGCGGTTTTTTGCCAGAATCAACTGAGCCCTGTATAGAAGCTTCATCCCGCGCGATTTTATACGCGATAGAAAGAGCGTTCGTAATTCCTTCGCCGCTTCCTCCGACAACAAAAATTAAGCGGGTTTCGGAAAAAAGCGCGGAAAAATTCCTTAATTCAAGCGCTTTTAAAAAAATGTTTTTATGTTTTTCGGCGACTATAATTAATTTTCCAAAAGACGCGGCGGCTTCCGCTGTGTAACCTAAGCCAAAACCAAGAAGAATTACAGGAGAATATACGTTAGCTGACATATCCGCGCAGATTGATTTTACAAGTCTTTCAGCTTCGCGTTTTGGATCGCGGTGAGAATTAATATAAAATCCGTTAATATTAATAACCGGCTCTCCTGTTTGAGCTGTCTCAACTTTAATATCAGCGGGAGAAATATCGTCATTATCATTAATTAATAAATCTTCATATAAACCGGGATAGTATTTTTGAAGAACCGCTTTATTAATTTCTATAAAAGACATCTAATATAATATTCCTGATTTTTAACGCGAAACCGCGATTATTCCAGTTCCAAAACAATCGACATGCCATACGCGTAAGGAGTTCCGGGAGCGGGGCTTTGGCGGCGCACCCAGCCGTCGCCGTTTATTTCAACGTTTATATCGTCGCGTAACAAAAGTGGCAGAAGCGCTCTTTTGGCGAGACCTGTGTAATTGGGAACAGTATCAAGAAATTCAGGAAGAAGACCGGAAGGAATCGTAACCAAAGGCGGATGATCGATTACCTGATTTCTGCCGCGGGGAATGCCGAGGTAATCAATTAAAGCTTCGGCGGCTTCGCGGATTGCCGGAGCCGCTATGACGCTTCCCCAGATTGTGCTTTTCGGCTTTATAACCGCGAGATAAAGCACAAGCGACGGATCTTCGGCGGGAAGAAGCGCTATACAGCTTGCTATGTAATCAGTCGTTGAATACGTTCTGGTTACAGGATCGATTAACTGAGCAGTTCCTGTCTTTACACCTAACGATACGTCATGAATGCCCGCGCGCCAGTCAATTCCAAAACTCGTATCAACCATGTATGATCTTATGGCTCTCGCGGTTTGCGCGCTTATTACGCGCCGTTTTTCTCCGTTTACCCAGTCAGCCGCCATTCCGCCGTCCGCCGGCACAATCCGCGAAACTACGCGCGGCGAAACCATCACTCCGTCATTCGCGATAATGGTCGCCGCCTGCAGCATCTGATACGCTGAAACCGCTATCTCCTGACCGAACGCGATTGTTGGTTTTGATCGATCCGACCAGGCGGCGGTTGGCACAAGATAACCGGCTGTTTCACCCGGGCTTCCGGCTCCGGTGCGCGATCCAAAACCAAAATCGCTTAACATCTGATAAAAAGAAAATGAAGAAATACTGTCCGACGCGAGGGCGGCGCCGACATTGCACGAATGAATTAATATCTCCCTTATTGTCACTCTTCCGTGGTTCGCGAGGCAGTTAATCGGAGCGCCGCGCGCGGGATTATAAACCCCGTTGCATGTAAAAACGGTGTTAGGTGAAATCGCTCCGCTGTCAAGAAGCGCGGCAAGCGAGAAAACTTTAAAAGTTGAGCCGGGTTCAAAAGCCCAGATAGCCGGACGGTTCATGCGGCTAACGGAATCGGAGGCGCGTATATTATTTAAATCATAATCAGGAAGCGAGACAGAGCCGAGAATATCGCCTGTGCGCGGATCCATCGCCATAAAAATTACAGCTTCGGCGCCGGAGCTTTGCATTGTATCTTCGGCGATTCTGTGCAGGATATGCTGAATATATATATCAATTGTTAATTCAACATGAGAGCCCTTGCCGTCATTATCAACGCCATTTAAATAATTGTTAAACGCGAACTCGATTCCCTCAAGACCGCTGTTTCTGTCGCCTACAAAACCGATCATGTTACTCGCGAGATTTCTTTCAGGATAAACCCTGCCGTAAACAGGCGACACTGTAATCCCTTTTATATTTTTATCTTTTATAAGGGCTGTAAGCCGCCTCGCGGTATTATCATCAATCTGTCTTTTTAAATACAAAAAATTGGACTCAGAGGATTCAATTCTTGATCGGATTTCCGCGGGACTCATTTCCAGAATCGCGGACATATCGGCGGCGATTTGAATAATGTCCGGCAAACCCTCGGCGTTTCCCTCTTTCGGAATTGAAAGACGCCAGACAGTTACATCCGCGAACCGGACAGTAAGGGCGAGGATACGGCCGTTTCTGTCAAGTATGGCGCCGCGATCGGGGGGCTGCGCGCTGCGGCGCGCGAGAGCCGGCGGCTCGCTTCCAAAAATTAAAATACCGTAATAGATAATTAAATAAACGAGAAAAACGCCCAAAAACGCGAAAAGAAAAATGAAACGCCGGTTTATCAAAATATCTCCCTAATATAAATAATTTTCGGCATTAAACGCGTTTAATATAAAACCAGATTAATGACCCAGCACTTTCCCGATAATATTTTCCGCGGGAACGCGTCCGTAAGCACGCGAATCATAAGAAGCGAGGCTGTTATCGCCTTCGGCATAAAAAAAAGAATTTTCTACCCTGACGCATCTTTTAACGGCAAGCTCTCCGTCAGGCGTATAAAAAACAATCACATCGCCGGTTCTTGGCCGCGCCCATTTTACCAAATACTGCGCGTTAAAAAAAAACGGAAGCCTAAGACCGTATCTAATCCTGCTGATTAATAAAATATTTCCGTCAGTAAAAGCGGGTTCCATTGAATGTCCATTGGCGATAATAAAATCAAAAACAAATAATTTGATAATAAGAGCCGCGGCTAACGCGAATATTACTGGTCTTATCCGTTTCATTAATGATGATATTATACGAAATCATCTGTTTTTCAGCTATAATCCCGGCGGGTTTTTATGCCGATGTATCCAATATGGGATCAGTGACAGAAAATCAAAATATTTCAAAAAGGCATATAACTCATAAAAAAACTTCTTCGTTCAGGCATAATAACAGATCAACAGGCTATAACTCCAAGTTCATGGACCAGTTCAATCAAAAAGATGTTCTGTCAAGAAAGAAAAAATCAACAGCGGGAAATTACGCTGGAAAAAAAGAAAAAAGATTAAATAATACGATAGAAATTCCAATAGCGTCGATATTTGAAAATATAAAAAACGGATCAAATAACAAAAACCAAAATAAAAATCAATCAGCCGGCGGATATCAAGCCAGAAGAAAAGCTCAAGAAGCGCGGCGCGCGTATAAAACAACAGGGCAGGCAAAAGAAAAGGGACTTGTGTTTAATATTCCGATTGGCACCATAGCGGCGGCCGCGGGAACTGTTTTAATCGCGATAGCGGCGCTGAACTGGGACGGCATCGATCTTGGCGGCCTTGAAATGAATTTTGCCGCTGTTAGCCCCGCTGAGAACAAAGCCGTCGAGGATAGAATAATTCAATACGCGGCGACAGGGATTGCCGGAATTTTCGGCGGAAGCCTCGAAAACATACAGAATTTAGGAATGCAAAACGACTCCCTGATAGACATCAATATTGGCGTAAATACGGAAAACCCGCACGGTTTGCTGCAGACCTTTGAATGGCAGCAGTACAGGGTTCAGCGCGGCGATACAGTATCGGGAATCGCTCAAAAGTTCGGGGTTTCTATCGGCGCTATAATCGCTTCCAATAACATAAGCAACGCGAGAAGGCTTCAGGAAGGCGCACAGATAAAAGTGCCGAATATTGACGGAATCCCCTACCAGATTCAAAGAGGCGATACTCTTTCGAGGATCGCTTCATCACATAATGTTCCGCTGGAAGTTCTATTGGATGTAAACGATATAAGAAGCGACGAAATAAGGCAGGGAGACACTATTTTTCTCCCCGGCGCGAGAATGAATGATATTGATCTCAGGCTCAGTCTTGGAGATTTGTTCATGTATCCGCTTTCGACGCGCCAAATAACAAGTTATTACGGTATGCGCCGCGATCCTTTTAACGGCGCGCTTCAATTCCACGAAGGCGTCGACTTCAGGGCGAACATTGGAACAACTGTTATGTCTTCTTTTGACGGCATTGTGTCAGTTGTCGGCGAAAACTGGTTATACGGAAAATATATAATTATAAGCCACAGTAACGGCTATAAAACTCTTTACGGTCATTTAAACTCGTTTAATGTGAAACAAGGCGACAGAGTGATAAGAGGGCGAAAAATAGGAGAAACAGGCAACACAGGCTATAGCACAGGGCCTCATCTGCATTTCGGGATATATGATAAAGATAATAAGGTTGTTAACCCGCTGGATTTATTAAATTAAATGTGTTATAATGAGGGATCATGAAAAAATTGTTGTTGGTTTTATTGGCGTTTTTGGCGATATTTACGTTAATCCGGGCATTTGATAACGTACAAGCGGAAGAAATTGATGCTATAGCTCCTGTCGAAGCGCGCGTAGATATTTCAGGATAAATTCTATGGAAATTTTGCGGGGATGTATAATATAATATAAATATGAAACTTGGCGAGAATTCCGGGCTGTCTTATGATCAAGTATATTCCTCAGGATCAGCCGCTGTAACCAACAGTCTTAGCGAATCAGAAAAAGACTCATACGCGTTCAGCGATGTGGTGGATAAGGCTTGCGAAGGACTGATGGAGAAGCAGTTTAGATATTCAATCCGCAGAATAAATGAAATGGATAGTCTTCTTTCCGCCATGGAACGCGAAATTGACGAATTTTTAAAGCTGAGGCAGTAAAAAAATCCTCTCTCCTTCCATTCATTAAAAATGTTATAAGGAATAATAATGAGAGCCATGAACATTAAACGAAATTTTTTTACAGCGTTCTTGTTAGTTTTTTTTATATCAAATATATACGCGGTAAACTTCAGCTCTCTTAATCTCTCAAGCGATGACAGGCTTTTTTTCAAGGCGGAATTTGAAGGTCAGAACGCGTTTTTTATTTCCAATCTTAACGATCGATCTATTCAGCAGATTACTGTGCTTCCCGAAAAAATGTATCTTGTCGACAGCGGAAAAACAATTCTCGCGCTTAATCATTTTGGCGCGGTAAAAATTCCTGTATCCGGCGGTCTTCCGCAGCCTCTTCCCGGTTATCCGTCATTTACGCAAAACAATATACCGTTAAAAGGGAGGCTGCAGGAAATCGCGCCTTCTCCGTGCGGCCGCTGGTTTCTGCATTTGAATCCTGTAAGCCGCGGCTACGGAAATCTGCTTTTGATAAATATTGAAACAGGCGAACAAAAAATTGTAAGCGAGCGCGTTGAGCTGCCGGGAAGCGATTTTCCGGCAAGATGGAGTTACGATTCGCGGATGTTTGTTTATGAAAAGGGCGGCAGACTTTATTATTTTCCGATAATTGACGATATTTCAGTGTTAATTGACGAACGTTTCAGAATGTTAGGTGAAGGCGGCATAACGTCGGTTACATGGGCCGCAGACAGAAGTTTTTATTATCTTTCGGGAAACATTCTGTACCGCGTGATAAACCCCGAGCTTTTTACGCGAACAATTTACGGCGATTTTTTGTCTATAGGAAATGTCGCCTGCGTTCTACCCTTTGATTTTGATCCTGGTTTTGACCGTTACTGGATAGCGCCTGACTCAGGAGCGCTGCTTGTAAAAAAAGGAACAAGAAGCCTGTTTTATTTTTTGTTAGGTGAAAACAGAACCAATTCATATCCGGTTCTTCCTCATATCCCTGTACCCTTTGGGGCGGAAAATTTTAATATTTTCTGGCCGCTTTCGGGTTATCTTACAGTCTGTTATTCGGTACAGGGAGTAACAGCGGCGCTGCGGTTTGAAACTGACAATAACGGCGTTATAAGCCAAACCGCCGCGAGAAACGCTCCGTCTTCACCTAACGGCGCGCTGTCGCCGGACGGAACCAGGGCGGTTTTCTGGGGAGAAACAGGCCTTGAAGTCTGGGATTATGTTAACTGGCGCCTTCTTCAGCGCCCTCTGTCAAACCCTGTTTATTCCTGTTCATGGATCAGCGCGAGGCAGTTGGTCGCGGGACATTCATTATTCACGGAAGAAATTGACGTATCGGGCGTTGTGTACTCGCGCAGAAGAATCAGCCTTTCAACCGCTGATGAAGCGGGTTTTGAAGAAACTTTCAGAGGGCCTTCCCGCGTGCTTATTAGGATCGGAACCTCATGGTACGCTAACGACGCGACATCAGCGGGCGGAACATGGACATCGGCGGCGAATATTCCGCTTAGGCAGGTATCGCTCGCGTCCGCGCGTTTCCGCGTTTTTCTTGAGCCCCTGTCGTCCGGACATTTTAAAAACACAATAATGATACGAAATCTGCAGTCAACAGGCTCTTCATCAATCGTGTCCGCATTTACACCTAACGCCGTGTTTAACATGGGCCGACAAAAGCAGGTCGCGCTTTGTTTTGATCTTTATGATGATGATACAGGACTTCAGCAGGTTTTACAGGTTCTGCGCCGTTTTAATATCCGCGCGACATTTTTTGTTAACGGCGAATTTATAAGGCGAAGCCCCGCCGCGGCGTCTGTTATCGCTAATTCAGGACATGAAGTGGCGTCGATGTTTTACGCGCCTATAGATTTTTCTGACACGCGCTACCGCGTAACGCAGGAATTTATCGCTCAGGGTCTTGCGCGTAACGAAGATGAATTTAACCGCGCCACAGGAAGAGAGCTTTCAGTTATCTGGCATCCGCCATTTTACAGAAACTCCGCGTTAATCGCTTCCGCGTCAAGCGCTAACGGTTATATGATGGTCGAAAGAACAATTGATCCCAACGACTGGGTTTCCAGAGAAGACGCGTTAAGGCATAACATCCGCCAGATTCCACCCGCGGAAATAATTGATCAGATAGTGACGGCAATCGAAAACAGCGCGAACGGCGCGGTTGTTCCTGTCAGGCTCGGTTTGCTGCAGGGCGGAAGGGATGAATATTTATATCAGAGAATAAGCGTTTTAATTGACGCGCTAATCCGGTCCGGATATGAAATAGTTCCAGTATCATCAGTGTTGTACAGATAAATCCTGTTATTATGAATTTAAATAATATTCCCGGCATAATTAATAAAGTTTTTCCGATTCCCGGACGATTTAAAAGCGCGCTTTCTTCTGACATCGCGGAACTATCGCGTATGCTGACAAACGCCAAGGGAGACAGATCTTTGTCTTATCTTTCGCGTCCGAATCTGCTTACAGCATATTTATATTATTTTATGCCATGGAACATATACAGGCTTAATCACATTCTTCCCAATCTGGAGATAAGCTTAAACGCGGGCGATATTATTACAGACATAGGCTGCGGGCCTTTAACATTCACGTCAGCGTTATGGATAGCGCGCCCTTCGTTGCGTGAAATTCCTCTTGAGTTTAACTGCATGGACAGAAGTAATCAAGCCCTTGAAGCCGGAATCAAATTTTTTATATCTCTTTGCGAAACAGAAAACGCGAAATCCAAATGGAAAATTAACCTTATAAAAGAGGATATTGATTTTAGGAAAACAGGCGGCAGAGAAATAACCAAAATATCAAAAGAAAAAAAAGCGTCGCTTGTCTGCGCGGTAAATTTTTTTAATGAACAGTATGAAAGAATTCCCCATAACAATACGGAAAAACTGCGTAAAACCGCGGCAATCGCCACCGGCTTTTTGCTAAAAAACAGTGCGGAAAACGCGTCGATTTTAACAATAGAACCGGGCATTCCTCAGTCTGGAAAATTTATATCTCTTTTGCGCGGCTGTTTCCTTGAACAAAATCACAAAGCGGTTTCTCCATGCGCGCATAATTCTTTCTGTCCGCTTTGCGCTTCCGGAAAAGAACAAAGAAACAGAAAACAATGGTGTCACTTTGCCTTTGACGCGAAAAACGCTCCCGCGGAGCTTCACCGGTTGTCAGTGAACGCGGGGCTTCCAAAAGACAGGCTGACATTAAGTTATCTTTATATAAAAAAAGAAAATCAATTACAGGAAGCCAAAAAATCAATTCGCGCGGAAAATCACGCGGATACGCGCGTTATTTCTGATATTTTCAGGCTGCAGGACGATGATTTCGGCTGTTACGGATGTTCGGAAAAAGGGCTTTTGTTAATAAAATTAAATAAAATTGAGATAAATAAAATAAAAAACGGAAATCTTGTTAAATCTTTTATTAATAAAAATAATCAACGCGACATAAAAAGCGGCGCTCTGATAGCAGGTTTAACAAAGGAGTAATTATGGAAAAAACAGCGCCTTTATTTTGCAGTATTCATAATCATACTACTTTTTGCGACGGCCAGGATGATATAGAATCAATGTGCCGCGCCGCTTATGAAAAAAAAATGTATTCAATCGGTTTCAGTTCTCACGCTCCGTCAGAAAAACAATTAGGCAAAGAACTTTTCTGGAATTTAAAAGAAGAAAACATCAACAATTATATAAATGAAGTGCGTGCCGCGAAAGAAAGATGGCGCGGAAAAATAAAAGTGTTCCTGGGGCTGGAAGTTGATTATGTAAAAGGAAAACGTTCTCCAGCGGATAGTGATATCGCGTCGTTTAATCTTGATTATGTTATTGGAAGCGTGCATCATCTCTGCCCCGGATTTAAGGGCAAAGCGATCTGCGATGAAGCTTGCGAAGAATGCGGCAGACACCCTGAAGAAATAATAATTATTGATGACAGCATGGAAGATTTTAACAGAGGATTAATTGAAGGGTACGGCAATGACGCTGAAAAACTTATGAATCATTATTATGACGCTGTTATAGAAATGATATATAATGGCGGATTTGAAATTCTTGGGCATGTTGATTTATTAAAAAAAAATACGATAAATCGGAAATTATGGCTAAAAGATAATGAAATAAAACGGCAAAGAGATGTAGCGGAAGCTGTATCAAAAAAAGATCTAGTAATAGAAATTAATACAGGCGGCATCAACAGAAAAAAAATCAACGAAGTATATCCTTCGTTATCATTTTTAAAAATTATAAAAGAATATAATATCCCTGTAGTAATTACAGCGGACGCGCATAATATAAATGATATAAACGGAAATTATAATACAGCGGTTGAAATGCTGAAAATGGCTGATATTACAAAACATTATATTTTTAACGGCAAAAAAAATAATAAAGCGGTTTGGCTAACACAAAATATTATGTAAAAATAAAAAAAGTACTCGACTATCACTTTTATTTTTATTATATTATTCACTAAGGAGTTATCATGCCAAAGACAACTAAATCACCAGGATCGCTGCTACTGGAATTTCTTGATAAGAATGAGTTAAATTGTAACAGATTATCAAAGGAAATAAATTGCAGCCAAACCGCTTTAAGGTTAATCAGCCTTGACAAAAGCAGAATTACAACGTCAATCGCTGTACGCCTTGCCAAATACTTTACAACAAAACCGGAGTTATGGCTTTTAGCGCAGATGGAATTTGATCTTGAAAAAGCAGCTAACAACAAAACGCTTTTGAAAGAACTAAAATCAATTACAGTTGCAAGCAGTAAACCTGCGGTAAAAAAAGTTTGAAGAAAATAAGAATGAGAAATAACTTTCATATGAATCCAATTCTCAATATGTAAGTTTCTCATTCTTATTTTTACGGCAAAAATTAATTTAACATCTGTGATTTAAGCCTATCTTGATTTGTCAACGCCGTTACGCGAACAATGTTTCTTAATAACGCAGCGCGAGCAGAAAGGGCTTACAGGCCGGCAAAGTTTTTGCCCGTAAAGAACCAAAATAAAATTAATTCTCTTCCAGTAATTAACAGGAAGAATTTCTCTTAATATCATCTCTGTTTCTTCCGGAGAAGAACTTTTAAGCCATCCGCATCTGTTGGAAATCCTGTGAACATGGATATCAACGCAGATGGCGTCAAGATCAAACGCTTCGGTAAGCACGAGATTCGCGGTTTTTCTGCCGACGCCCGGAAGAGCCAGAAGATCCTCTAAAACCGCCGGTACTTTTCCTTCGTATTGATTGATGAGAATACCGGCGATTTTTTTCAGAGAAGCCGCTTTATTTCTGTAAAAACCAGCGGGATAAATTAATTTTTCAATTGAGGACTGCTTTAATTTTGCCAGCAATTGCGGAGAGGACGCTTTTTCAAGCAGCTTTCGCGATGAAGCGATTGTTACCTCGTCTTTTGTTCTTAAGCTGATAATAGTAGAAGCGAGAACAGCCCAGGGATCACTCCGGTAATATTGAGCTACCGTACTTACAGAAGGGTCTATGTTATCTTTATTTAAAGTTAATTCCTTTTTCCAGTTTTCAAGATCAAAAAATATAGAATCCCATTTTTGTTTAGGCATTTTTTTCCAATAAGCACACAACATGGGCTTCAATCGCCTTGCCTTTTCCGGTTGAGCCGAGCCCTTCCGCGGTTTTTCCTTTAAGGAAAACAGAATCGGCGGGAATCTCAAGAGTTTCAGCTAACGATTTGCGGATAACATCCCTGTAATGCAGTATTTTTGGTTTTTCGCAGATTATTACACAGTCAATATTTAGAACAGTCCAACCTGATTTTTTAACAAGATCGACTGCCTTTTTTAATAATTTCATTGAATCAGCGCCTTTATAGACAGGATCGGACGGCGGAAACAATTCGCCGATGTCACCTAATGCTGACGCGCCTAAAATAGCGTCGCATATGGCATGCGCGAGAACGTCTCCGTCTGAATGACCGTCTTCGCCCCTGGGAAAAGGAATCTCCGCGCCGCCTAACAGAAATCTGCGTCCTTTTTTCAGGCGGTGAATATCATAGCCAAGCCCCGCTTTAATCATTATTACCTGCTATAAAATAATCGCGTAACAAAAAAATCTCAATCAATGCTTTTGATCAGCATAGCGACGCCGGGAAGGGGACGGAATGTTCTAAACTCAATATATTTAAACGGATGGATGTCAAGCGCGTTGGGATACCATCCGTCCAATTCGCCTGTATCAATAATATTTAGCGCTGGACTGTAATAAATCGGCAGAATAACGCCTCTGTCAAGCAGAAGTTTTTCCGCTTCAGCTAACGTAGCGAGGCGCGCCTGACCTTCCTGCAGCATCGATCTTTCTATCAGAGTTTCATAATCGGGATCATTTAGGCGCGCGTCATTTAAATTTGAATCACGTCTCCACATTTGCAGGAACGCGTAAGGGTCAGCGAAATCGCCGATCCATGTGGTTGACGCTACAGTATAACCATCGTCCTTCATAGAATCATAATATAAAGCGAAAGGAACAACCTGTATTCTTACATTTAAACCAAGAGCTTCCCTCCACGCGTTTGCCATTAACGCGGCCACGCGCGCGGCGTCATTTGACGGAACTATTCTGATAACAATTTCTGGCAATCCGTAAGTGTTCGCGTATCCAGCTTCCGCCATGAGCCTTCGCGCTTCGACATTATTTGGCGCGTTGATTCCTTTAACTTCAGGATAACCTGTTATCGGATAAATTAAAGTTTCCGCCGGCAGATAATAATTACCGCGGATATCGTCATACGGGAGAGCCAAAGCCATCGCGCGCCTGACTCTGTGATCGTTAAAAGGCGGCTGCGATGAGCGAATAAAATAATAATGCGTCGCGAACATAACATTAATCTGAATACCGGATCGATCAGTGAGCGCGTCAATATTTACATCACCCGCTATCCACCTTGCGCTGCCAGAATTCCATAAAGCCGCGGCGTCGTCCGCGTTATCTGTAAACGCGATAACTAATTTTTTTAACGAAACATTATTTTGATCCCAGTAATAATTATTTTTTTCCATAACGATATTATCTTCATTCATGGTAACAATGCGGAAAGGCCCGTTGGAAACCGGCGGATTCCAGTTTGTCTGTTTTTCCCGCGGAGCCCAATGGTTATTATTTAACATTGATGAATGAATCGGGCTGAAGGAATGATGGCATAACATCGCGGGAAAGAATGAAGCGGGAGAACTTAAATTTATTACAAGCGTTCTTTGATCAGCCGCCCTTATTCCAACGCTGTCCGGGTCGCGGTTTATTCCGTTACGGTAGTCCCGCGCGCCCTGGATTACATCAAACATGCTGGAATAAGGCGAATCTCTTTCCGGCTCAAGAAGGGATATCCACGCGGCGCGGAAATCTTCGGCGCGCACAGCGTCTCCATTCCAGAATCTGGCGCCGCGCCTGATGGTAAATGTCCACTGCATTTTATCTTCGGAAAGTTCCCATCTTTCCGCGAGCGCGGGCACCGGTTCCAATGTACGCGGATGATATGAAAAAAGCCCTTCGTAAATTGCCGTAAAGATTTGAGCTTCCGAAGCGAAATAAGATTTGCGAAAATCAAGCTCGATGTCATGGCGCGAAAAAGCTACTGTAAGTTCTTCAAGATTAACAGCGTTTGGGCGCATTTCGGCATAATCTCTGTCAGAAGAATCATCGCGCGGCGGCTCATCAGGAACCTGAACCCGCGCGCCTGCTTCGGGAACAAACGGCTCTTCTTCTTTATCCTGATCCTGATCTTGAACCTGTACTTGCGAACTCTGACATCCGATTATCATAAAAACGCAGAAAACAATAATCAGGATTTTCTTAAGATATGACATGTTTTTAGTATATTACATTAAGGAACAAAAAACAATATAAGAGCGAAAACAGGTTAAAATCCCGATAAAACACGTAAAATTATTTTATTTTTTAGAGGTAATTATTCTATAATGCGCGGATGTTAAATCCAGTCCGTTTTCACTGAAGCCTGTTTGAATGCTTTCATATAATCCAGCGTATATCTGCGGAATTTTGCTGACATCTTTCGTATAACAGTTAATCTGGTAAACCGCGTAATGATCATCAAGTTTCGTCTGAAGCACAAACGGCTTCGGAGTTTTTAGCACATTCTTTGTTGATAAAGCAGCGTTAATTAAAATATCATGAACGGTCTGCCACGGTGTCGCGTAACCGACTGTAACTTCGGCGAAAAGGATCAATCCTTCAGCGTCTTCATCAGAAGATGTATTATAATTAATTATATGTGAACCTAAAATTAATAAATTGGGAAATGTAACATATTCATTTTTATGCGTTTTTAAGCGGACGACCATAAGATTTTTTTCTACAACAAAGCCGGTGCTTTCCTTTATCATAACGCGGTCGCCGATTTTAAACGGACGCATATACGTAATAACAAGTCCCGCGACAAGATTTCCGATCGCGGTAGATGAGCCAAGCGAAAAAATAACGCCAACAAAAACAGAGACTCCCTGAAAAGCCCTTGAATCTGAACCAGGCAAATAAGGATAAATTACCGCTATAATAAACGCTATTAAAAGAACCTGCAGTATTCTATAAGTGGGTGCAGCCCAGTCTGTATAGAACCCGGGAATTTTAAGCCTTCCGTTTTCTATCTGATTTGTAAAATATTTTAACATTTTTAAGGAGTAATGCAGAATAACAAATAAAATAATAATAATAAAAAGATTAGGAATAAAATTGACAATTCCGATGCCGATATCCTTTAATGGATTTAAAATATAACCAAATAAAATTGTCGCGATTGTTCTTGTCGCGGAAAACAAACTAAATATAATCGGAACAGTAATAAACAGCAAAACAGCGGTAATTATATATTTTAAAAAACGCAGCAATACTTCTAAAACGACAATTACCTGCTTTGCTGTTAAAACTTTATATTTATGAATAAACAAGGGCTTAATTTTATCGTTTCCGGTACTTCTAATTTTTACATTAATCCGGTTAAAAAGAAACCAGATAAGCTTTATAAAAAACACCTGAGCCGCGATAATAATGATGGCAATCCCGAGCCTTAGCAGAAAATGCTGATCATCCATGAAATTGTTCGCGTCAATAATTTCTTCCGCGGTTTCAATTCCTCCATTAGTGTATTCTTTCATTAAATAATCGGAATCATGACCGGCAAACGAAGTGTCTGCGTCTGTTACGCCAATATTGTCATTTAACGCGCTGGTTTCCAGCGGCAGCGCTTCCCGCGGCTGAGTTTCCGGCGGCAGCGCTTCCTGCGGCAACGTTTCCAGCGGCTGAGCTTCCTGAATTTGGGCATCCTGCGCCTCCTGGGCGAAAGAGGACAAAACAGGAATTAAAATAAAAATAACTAACAAAAAATTACGCACTACGTTTAATTATAATAGATAGACAGGGAATAAGCAAAAAAAATCCGGCTCTTGATTAAAGATACCGGATTATTAAAATCGTTTTAAATTTAGTAAAAAAACAATTCAGATACGGAAGCTGCTAAACAACTTTAATACAAAAAATTATAATAACGAAAGAGCCGCCGTTACACCAATAAACACAATTGATACTGTGCAGGAAACTGTTATAACATTGTTGAATGAAGGGCCTGCTGTGTCTTTTAACGGATCGCCGACAGTGTCGCCGATAACAGCCGCTTTGTGGTTGTCGCCGCCTTTGCCGCCGAATTTTCCGCCTTCGATGTGTTTTTTCGCGTTATCCCAGGCTCCGCCTGAGTTAAGCATGAACACTGCCATCGCGAAACCTACGATTATTATCCCCGCGAGATAACCTACAACGCCAGCGGCGCCTAACAGGATACCTGTAATAATCGGGCCTAAAATTACAAGAAGCGCGGGGGTAATCATTTCTTTTAACGCGCCTTTTGTGCAAATATCAACGCACCTGGCGTAATCCGCCTTAGCGTTTTCAGCGCCCTGTAACAGACCGGCAATTTCTTTAAACTGCCGCCTTACTTCCTCAACAATGCCCTGCGCGGCGCGCTGAACCGCCGACATGCAAAGAGCCGCGAAAAGCAGAACAACAGCCGATCCGACAAAGAAGCCGACTAAAACAGGCGGATTGGTGATCGCCAGATTCATCGCGCCGCGCCCCGCTAGATCAAGCTGATGATTGGCGATATTAACATAAGAAACCAAAAGCGCGAGACCTGTAAAAGCGTTAGACGCAATCGCGAAGCCCTTTCCGGTAGCCGCGGTTGTGTTTCCAAGCGCGTCCAGAGCGTCTGTGCGCTCGCGCACTTTTTCTTCCAACTTTGCCATTTGAGCTATGCCTCCCGCGTTATCCGCGACAGGACCAAACGCGTCCGTAGCGAGAATTATCGCGTTAGTCGCGAGCATGGCGACAGCGGCAAGCCCGATGCCGTAAAGCCCGATATTGTAATCTAAAATTGCGTAACCATCAAAATATCTGAAACCGCCAGAAACTATAAAGCTGACAAGAGCCGCGCCGGATACTGTTAAAACAGGACCTGCTGTGGATTTCATGCCGAGCGAGAGACCTCCGATAATTAAGGGAGCAGCGCCGAACTTGCTCGACTCCGCGAGCTCGCGCGTTGGCTTGCTCGCGTCTGATGTATAATACTCGGTGAAAAGACTGACAATAAAACCGGCGGCGATTCCAATGACAACCGCGCCGTAAATGCCCCAGACATTCTGCGCCATTGTCGAACCCGCGGGAGCGTTATTCGCTACATACAGAATCAAAGGTAATGTGGCGACAGCCGCGATGCCTCCGGCGATATAAACGCCGCGGCGCAGCGAATTTAAAAGCGAACGCTGATTGGTGTTTTCTTTTGTGCGGACAAAGAATGTCCCGATTATAGAAGAAAGAATTCCCACAACCGAAATTATAATTGGAAGCATAAAACCGGCTATTCCGTAACCGGCTCCAAAGCTAATCGCTATGGTCGCGACTAACGCGTTTGAGTTTGATTCGTGGAGGTCCGCGCCCATTCCGGCGACATCCCCGACATTATCGCCGACATTATCCGCGATTACAGCGGGATTTCTGGGATCATCTTCGGGGATTCCGGCTTCTACTTTACCGACAAGGTCAGCGCCGACATCGGCGGCTTTTGTAAAAATTCCGCCGCCCACTCGCGCGAAAACCGCGACAACCGCGACGCCCATCCCGAAGGTGACCATTGTGTGCGCGATCATCTCATCATCAACTTTAAAAGCGTATTTTAAAAGCATGTACCAGACAGTAATTTCCAGAATCGCTAACCCATTGACAATAAAACCCATAACAGACCCAGACGAGAAAGCGACGCGAAGCGCTTTGTTAAGGCTTTCGCTCGCGGCAAAGGCTGTGCGCGAATTCGCGTTAGTTGAAACTTTTAATCCGACAAACCCGCAGAGCGCGGTAAAAAAACCGCCTGTGATAAAAGCAAACGGCGTAAATGGATTTAAAAAACCTGTCGCTCTTCCGAACAACAAAGGCAGATACGCTAAAGACGAAAGAATAACAAACATAACAGAAAGGAAAATCGCGACTGTGCTGTATTGACGTTTCATAAAAGCGTTCGCGCCCTCGCGGATAGAAGCCGCGATTTTTTTCATTATGTCCGTTCCTTCCGGAAATTTTACAACCTTACGAGCCATCAGGAAGGCAAAAAAAAGTGACGCTGCCGCGCCAACATATCCCACCCAAAACAAATTTTCTACCATTTAATAAACTCCTATCGTAAATATAAAAATGAAAAGACAGAATAATTTTGACAAAATTCAGATGAAATGTCAATTATACGCGTTTCATGCCGCCTTTTTTTCTTTATTATTAGATGATCTGATGTTATACTTTTTTCATGAAAGCAGGTTTTTATTCACTCGGCGCCGCCGAAGAAGTAACAGGTTCCAAGCATGTGCTTGAGATTGACGGGCAAAGCTATCTTGTTGATTGCGGCGCGTTTCAGGGTTCCAGAGCCGAATCAGATAAAAAGAACAGGGAATTCGGCATTGACTCCGGAAAAATCGAAAGCGTGATTTTAACGCATGGGCATCTTGACCACAGCGGTCTTCTGCCAGTGCTGACAAAATACGGCTACAGAGGAAATATTTACGCGACTCCGGCGTCGCGCGATCTCGCGAGCCTTATAATGATGGACTCCGCGAACATACAGGCGCGTGACGCGATATATTTAAAAAATCAAGCGAGAAAAAAAGGCGAAAAGTTCGACTGGGAGCCTCTCTTTACCGAGAAAGACGCGATAAACGCTGTCAGCCAGACTGTCGGGATTTCGTATAATAGGCCGATGTTTATAGGCGACGGAGTAACGCTGGAATTTCACGACGCGGGGCACATTCTCGGCTCGGCTATCGCGGAGATAACGGTTAAAAAAAACGGAAAGGAATTGACCGTTCTCGCGACAGGCGATCTCGGCAGAAAAGGAAAACCAATCATCCGCAATCCGGCGCACCCGAAGAAAGCGCCGGACTACATCATCCTTGAAAGCACATACGGCGACCGCCGTCACAGCTCGACAGAAGACGCCATCGAGAAACTCGCGGAAATAGCGAGAAACACAGTGGAAAAAAAAGGAAAAATATTAATTCCGGCTTTCGCGATTGAACGCACGCAGGAACTTGTTTTTTATTTTCATCTTTTGGTTGACAGGGGAATAATTCCCGAAGTGCCGATCTATGTTGACTCTCCAATGGCGACTAACGCGACAACGATTTTCCAGCTTCATCCTGAATGTTACGGCGATGAAATAAAGGAAGCGTTTATCAAGCATCATAAAAACCCGTTTGGTTTTAACAGCCTGCACTTTACAACAAGCGTTCAGGAGTCCAAAGCGTTAAACGATCATAAAGGACCGTTAATAATTATTTCCGCGGACGGAATGTGCGAAGCGGGCCGTATCCAGCATCACCTGATTCACAATATCGGCGATCCGAATACGACAATAATGACTGTCGGCTACATGGCAAAGGACACTCTCGGGCGGCGCATCCGCAACCGCGACAAAGAAGTAAAAATTCACGGCGACTGGTTTAAAGTAAGAGCGCAGGTAGAAGAAATCAACGCTTTCAGCGCTCATGCCGATTATTTGGAAATGGTGGAATGGCTTAACAATATTGATACATCGCGTTTAAAACGAGTTTTCCTGGTTCATGGCGAGCCAAAGGCGCAGGCTTTTGTAAAGAAATACCTTGAGGAAAACGGCTATCCAAATGTTACGATTGTGAAATACGGCGAAACCTACGATCTTGATGTATAAAAATAATTAATAACTACTCTGCGTCTTCGCGCCTTTGCGGTTACTGTTTTGGAGCATTATCTGAAAAAAAATATTTTCAAATCATCAGAGGAAGTTTTTGATTGGCTGTCAGGGTTTATAAATCTTGAGAGAGGACAAAAACCAAAAAGTTTTCGTTTAGACAGGATGACGCTTCTTTGCGATCTCGCGGAAAATCCGCAAAATCACGCGCCTTCAATACACATCGCGGGCTCTAAAGGCAAGGGCTCCGTTACAAGTATGTTAGCAGCGATTCTGGCGGAAGCCGGTTTCCGCGTAAGCCGCTATATGTCGCCGCATGTAAGCGATTTCCGCGAGCGCGTTTGTCTGAATGGCGCTTTTTTCAGCGAGGAAATTTACCGCGCCGCGGGCGATGAGCTTCGCCTCTTAATGGATGAATCGCTGCCTGTATTGATTAAATCGCGTTCTGAGGCCGCGGCGTTATTCGATACTTTAGCGGGCGGATGCGAACCTACATACTGGGAGCTTTTAACTCTTTACTTCTTTTTGTGCTCGCGCCTTTCTGAGTGTGATATTATGGTTGTGGAAACAGGTTTGGGCGGCCGCCTTGATTCAACCAATATTATTAATCCGCTAGTTAGCGTAATAACTTTAATAGAACTGGAACATACAAAATTTTTAGGCGGCACAATCGCCGAAATCGCTGGAGAAAAAGCGGGTATTATTAAATCAGGCAAGCCCGTAATTCTCGCGGAACAGCGCGGCGAAGCGCTGGAAGTTTTTAAAAAGAAAGCAGAAGAAACAAAAAGCCCTCTTTATTATTTTCCTGAAATATTAAAACTCACTGACATAAATGTCACCTCACAGGGGACATCGTTCTCGCTTTCCGCTGATGTTTCATCGTCTTCAAATTCAGCGTCAAGCCTGAACGCTCGGCGTTCGTTACATGAAATTTTAAATTCCTCATTTTTTATCCCGATACCGGGAAAAGTTCAGGCGGAAAACGCGGCTCTTTCGATTATCGCGATAAAAACCGCGTTCCCTCAAGTAAACGCGGAAACAATTAAAAACGGGCTTTTAAAAACGAAAATACCCGCGCGCTTTGAAAAAATTTCCGATGAACCAGTAATAATTATTGACGGCGCTCACACTGAAGAAAGTTTTTCTCTTTGCGTACAAACATTCCGTTCGCTCTACGGAGAAAGCGGCGTTTTAATTTTCGGATGCGCTTCTGATAAAAATCCCGCCGCTATGGCGCGGGCAGCCTCCAGCGTTTTTGATAAAATTATAATTACAACTCCCGGAACATTTAAATCGAGTAATCCGGAAAATGTATATAAAATATTTTCAGAATCAACAGAAATAAACAAAGTTTTTTTGATTAAAGACACGCGGGAAGCTGTAAGACAAGCTCTTATGTTTTCAAGGGAAAAATCGGTGAACAAACCACTTCCGGTTCTTGGAGCCGGCTCTTTTTATCTTGTCGCGGAGATAAGAAATTTTATATTATCTGAGTAGACGCTGCCTGTTTTTTCTTTTCCTGCCGCTTTTCAAGCATTAAATAAACAACAGGAATAAAAAACAAAGTAATAAAAGTAGAACTGAAAAGCCCGCCAAAAATACTCTGACCAAGAGGCGCGTAAACTTCGGAGCCTTCGCCTGTAGCCATCGAAAGCGGAACTACGCAGAAAAGAGTCGTAACAGTCGTCATTAAAATCGGCTTAAGACGCGATATCGCGCCTGTGATAACGGCTTCATCCAGAGGAAGTCCGTACTTGTCACGCAGCAGGTTAATATAACTAATCAATATAATCGCGTTATTAACGACAAGACCAGCGAGTGTTATTATTCCCATTATCGAAATAAGATTAAGCGAGGAGCCAAAAAGCAAAAGCCCCGCGGTAATGCCGATTAATGTAAACGGAATCGAAGACATGACTAAAAGCGGCTGAGTAAATCTTTCAAACTGGATAACCATAACCGAATAAATCAAAAATATCGCGACAGCCAGAATTAATATCAATGACTGAAACGAAGACAGCATTTCAGCGGCGGTTCCGCCCAGTTCCCATGAAGCGCCGGGAACAATTCCTCTTTCGTTTAACAGGGCTTCAAGGCGCGCGGTGCTTTCGCGCACATTCGGGTCTTTTAAACTCGCGCTGACTTTAATGGAACGCGCTTTGTTTCTGTGGTTTATCTGTGAGATTGTTTCTTCTATATTTAGTTCGGAGAAATTAGCGTAAGAAACCTGAGTTCCCATTCTTGTGTTCATTCCAAGAGAATATAAAACATCATTGGAAATATTGCCTCCGCTTAGATTTGTCCGCAGCTCAATGGGATAATTCTTGCCCGCGCCGTAAAAATTCCCAAGAGTGACGCCGTTAAACACAATGCGGCTTGTCAGCGCGGCTTCGTAGGAAGACAGCCCGAGTAATCCCAAATATTGATGCAAAAGACTTGTGTTCATCTCGCGCTGGTTAAAACGTATATCAAGATCGGTGCTGGCGACATTAGGATCAAGGCTCATGTACTGCCTTATCTGCTCCGCCGCGATTACTACATTGTCAAGATTTGTGCCGTAAACATTTACAACAAGTCCTTCGCCTCCCGTAGCCATTGATAAAAGATTGGAAATGCCGCCATTGCTGAAATCAACGCGCGCGTCGGGAATAATCCTCGCGATTTTATCCTGAAGCTCATTCACAATTTCAATAACATGGCGCTGCCCGCGCGGATGGCTTCTCTCGCTTAAGCGTTTTAATTTTACAAGACCATAAGCCCTGTTCGGCGTATTTCCGGAGTCAAACGCGCCGGCTGAACCTACGGTAAAATACGCTGTTTCAATTTCTGTCGGGATAAGCTCTTTGATCGTTTTTTCCAGCAGTATAACTTTATCGCGCGTCATTTCAAGGGTATAGCCGCCGGGGGTTTCAATGCTTACGGCGATTTCCGCCATGTCAGTCTGCGGAAGAAATTCAAAACCTAAAAGGCGTATAGAGAAAACGCTTAAAATAAAAAGAATCATTGTGCCCGTTAAAAACGAAAATTTATTATTGATTGCGCTTAACAACAGCCTTTTATAGCCTGAGTTAACCGATTCCATTATGCTGTCAATGCGCAGGGAAATTCTTCTGCCAAATCCGGATTCTTTTTCGTGTTTTAAAAACAAAGAGCATAAAAACGGAATAACAACAACGGAAGCCAGAATAGAAAAAAAGATAGCGAAAATAATCGTCCACGCGACATCTTTTAAAATAATTCCCGCGAGACCGGATAAAAATAAAACTGGAAAAAAAGCCGCCATTGTCGTTGTCATGGACGCGATTAAAGCCTGCCCTGTTTCATTTACGCCAACAGAAGCGGCTTCAGCGGCTGTGAGTTTTCCTTTGTTAAAGTGGCGCTGTATCATCTCCAATACCACAATTGACGCGTCAATCATCATGCCGATAGCGGTTGTAAGCCCTCCGAGCGTTACAAGATCAAGGCTTGAGCCTTTTACCCATAACGCGAGCAATGTAAAAAGTATTGATAAAGGAATTGAGAAGCTTATCATCAAAGTGGAGCTTGAGTTATGCAAAAATATAAAAAGGACAATAACAGCGAGCGCCGCGCCAAAGACAGCGGATCGGAGAACTGAGTTAACCGACATCGAGATATTTACAGCGTCGTCTTTAATGTATGTAAACGATAAAGCGCCGCCGTAATCTTTAGCGAAGTCATCCAGTATTGATCTGACTTCGCGGCTTATGGAAATAGCGTCGCCTGACTGAAGTTTAGTGACAGATAACGCGAGCGAATCATCGCCGCCAGAGATTACATAATTGCTTCGCCTGTCTTCTTTTATGGAAATTTCCGCGACATTTTTTAGCCTGATATACTGGCCGTCCTTAAAAGCGATAACAAGCTCCTCAAAATCCCGCAAAGAAGTAAACCGTCCGTCTGTTCTGATATTTAAATTATACCCCTGATAAATTCCGTCTCCGCCGGGAAGGGCGACATTCGCCGCGGGAATAATCTGCGCGATGTCGAGTAACGAAAGCTGGAGCGCGTTTAGCCGGTCTAAATCAACATTAACTTCCAGAATTTCATTTGTGCTGCCGTTTATCCTTACATTCGCGACGCCGGAAATCCGCGACAGCGCCGGAGCGATTTCATCATTAAACAAAGTAGAAAGATCGTTTCTGCCTGCCTCTCCGCCCGCGATAATTGTCATCATGGGAAGCTCTGACGTGCTGTACTGTAATATAACAGGCGGCGATGGAAGATCGTCAGGCAGCTTGTTTAAAACGCTGTTGATTTTTTCCCTGACTTCATAAAGCCTGTCCTCAGCCTTTTCGTCATATCCCATTTGCAATTGAATGACAGAGACGGAATTTCTTGATGTAGAAGTCATCAGGTTAAGCCCCGAAAGCGTGCCAAGCGATTCTTCCAGAATGTTTGTGATTTCCTGCTCAATATCGACAGGTCCTACGCCGGGCCATGTTGTGACAACAACCAGCGTAGGCATGGCCATATCCGCGATTAAACTTCTGCGCAGATTAAAAACCGAAATAATCCCGAACACAAAGAGGATGATCAAAAACATCATAATTATTTTAGGATGCTTAATTGCGAAATCCGCGATTTTCATTTAGGCGTTACCTGCGGCGCGCCAGAAAGAATATTAAGCTTTTGTCCGGGACCGATAAAATGCTGCCCTTCCAGAATAAAAATCATATCGCGGTATTCATAGGGAATCTGAAAAAAATCATTGTTAAAAAATTCGGGAGTGAATTCAATGTACTGAGATCTATTATCGTCTGTAACATACCAGACGCGGTTTCCGGATGTAATAACATTGAAAGGAAGATAATAAATATCTTCTCTTTTATCAAGAGAAAAAATCACATTGATAAACATGCCCGGCCTTAACCCTAAAGATTCGCCGTTTGGAATTTCAAATTCGACAAGAAAGCTGCGGTTCTCAGGCGAAACATAGGGAGCAAGGCTTAAAGGTTTTACGTCGAATGTGTTTTCACCTAACGCTGGCGCGTGAATCCGCACAGGCATTGTCTCCCATGTCTGCGCGAAAAACCTGTAATGAATTTCCGGGATCGCCGCTTTTATCCTAAGGTCGCCAAGGTCGCCAAGCGTTACTAACGGCGTTCCGGTCGCGACAAGACCGCCCTGCGTGCCGTGGCGCATAAGAACTGTCGCGCTCATCGGCGCGCGTATCCTAGTATAATCCATGTTAAGCTGGGCAAGATTAAACTGCGCGCGCGCGACCTCGTAAGCCATGAGCGCGTTTTCGTAATTCTGGCGCGATACTCCCTGCGATTGATAAAGTTCCCTGATCATTTCATAAGTGGACTGAGCTGTTATATAAGCTGACTGCGCCTGCGCGAATGTAAGTTCGAACGGAGTGGAATCTACCTGCGCGATAAGCTGACCTTCGTAAACTACATCGCCTGAGTTAACATTTAAAGAGATAAGAGTTCCGCCAACGCGCGGCGCTACAGTGATAAGACGGCCTGTTTCAACCTGACTTGTAATCCGAAGCGTTTTATCAAGAACGCCGTTAATAGGCTTTATCGTAATAACAGGAGCCAGAAATTCCTCTTCCAGCGCGGCTTCCTCTCGGAAAACAGACAATAAAACAAAAGCGGACAGTATAATCAAAATTATGAAAACGCCAAATTTTACAAATGAGAATTTTTTCTTTTTTTCTGAGTTTATCAATTTATAATCCAGCAAAACAATTTTAGTAACATTATAACTAAATCGGGGTATAAAAGAAAGATGTATAAAAACAGATTATCGCGCTGTAAATTATTTTGTTATATCCACTACAACAAAAACGGTAAAAAATTCCTCGTCCCATTTGGGAACAAAATCGCCGCCATAACGGTTTAAAATGGATTGGACGCTTTTAATGCCGCTTCCGCCGTTTTCTTTCCTGCTGACAAACGCGCCGTTCTTTACCGTAACATCGCCGTTAAAGCTGTTTTTTACCGTGATGCCTAGACTGTCCCCCTGCAGTTTAATCCTGAGTTCAATGATTCTTTCGCTCTCCAAAGAAAGACACGCGGTTAAAGCGTTTTCTAGAAGATTGCCGAGTATTACGCAAAGCTCATAATCATTAAAATTTCTTTTATCCGGCAAATAGGAACTAACAATAAAATTTATATTTTCATTCGCGCAGCGCTCGGCGAAGCTGTCAAGCAGGGCATTAATAACGCGGCTGCCGCAATACTCCTTGATTTGATTTTCCGAAGTTTTTTTATTCAGCATGTCCAGGTAGCTTTGGGAACTTTCAGTATCGCCGCTGTCAAGCAGTTTTTGAAGCGCGTTTAAATGATACTTGTAATCATGCTGTTGAATATGCAGTTTTTCGGAAAGAACTGTCAGTTTCTCATAATAATCCTTTCCTGATGAAATCACGTTCATCGCGAACTGATGATTCGCTTCCAACCGCACGCGCTTTGATGTTTCGCGGACAGTTAATAAATTTATCGTGTACGTAGCAATCCCTGTAAATATCAACAATAAACGAAGCAGCATCAGCATCTGTGAATTATTGTAAGCGTGTGAATGATGCAGTTTCATCACAATTTCCTGAACTATGAAAAATAAAACCGGCGCGGCGCATAGATACAACAAGCTGCGTTTATTAATATCATCCAATATGTCCATAAGAGGTTTTCCGAGAAAACGCAGCATCGAAAAAATAGCAATACCATTGAAAATTAAAATAAGCACAGGATACAGCGGAGTATATCTGTACGCGATTACCACTTCAGCACCGTACATTCTCTGGCAGATTATAAATGACAGCGAACCGGTCATATAAGTCAGAGCCTGAAACAGAAAAAATATATAAAGAATTTTCCCCCAGAAAAGCTTAAATGAACAAATAAAAAGCGCGACTATAATTATATAAATCGTTATATAAAAAAATTGGTGGATGGTATAGAATAGGTCGTCATTGACAAAAAACGAGAGCAAGAAAATGGCGGTAAGATACAGAATCAGCGCGCCGGAAAGAAGTCCGGTAAATAATGATTTGCTGATGCGCAGTTTATCCTTTAATAAAGCGGCTGTCATGAAATACCACGGACTATCGATCAGCGCTATCCAAAAAGTGATAGTAAGCGCTTCTTGCAAATTCCCGCCCATTATATTTTCTCTCCAAACATGCGGTCATAACAAATATTTTTAAAATCCTTAAAGCTGCCGGTAACGGAAATCCTTGCGCCTCCCTGCATAAAAACGGCCTGACTTTCAAAGGATTTTATATAATCGATATTGATAATAAAACTGTTATTAACCCTGATCATCCTCGCGTCCGCGAGAATCGCGCTGGAATATTCCTTAAGCTGCGCGTACGCCTTAACCGTTTTTCCGCAGGACAAATGGAAATAAAGATTATGATCCTTGACTTCGGCGAACATGAGCTCGCGGAATCTTAGCCGCATAATTTCTGTCTTTACTTTTAGGATAAAACCTTCGTTGTCGCTTTTTTTTAAATCTTCCATAATTCTGTCCATCAATTTTTTTATCGCGGACATTGAAGCGGGTTTTAAAATATAATCAAACGCGCCGACTCCGTAAGACTGCGCCGCGAAATCATTAACCGCGGTCAGGAAGATGATGTAGCCGCTGTATTGTAAATCGCGGAATTTCCGCGCGAGTTCTATGCCGGATAAACCGGGCATCATAATGTCCAATACAGCGATGTCAAAACTGTTGCCTTTCTCAAAATATTCTAAAGCGTTGTAAGGATCATCAAAACAGCGGAGAGTATGATTCGCCTGTGCGGGAAACTTCGTCGCGTGAGGTGCGGGGAGCTTCGCCGCGGGCGTTTTGTTGTTTTCGTTTAAATCATTAAAATATTCAGAAAAACGCGCGTTGATGTTCGCGAGTTGATTTTCATCGTCATCACACAAAAGAATCTGTAAAATTTCGCGCCCCCTTGATATTTATCAATTGAAATTACAATTATACGATAAATAATAACATTTTTTAAAGAAAATATCACAGTATTTAGTCTTCTAGCAGCCGCAGCGGCGGGCTTTTACGAAGAAATTCTCCCAAATTACGATGATCTCAATTTACGCTTATATTTTTGTGCGATATTTAAGAAAACAAGACTTATTCCAAAACCTCAGTTTTAGAATAAGCTTTTTTTTCAGGATAAAAAATGAAAACATCTGCGAAGGAAAATAAAATTCAGGAAGCGGAAAAATTTTACGCTTCGTTTCTAAAATTTACTCAGTCCGTTTATGCGGGTATAGGTTTGCTGGATATCGATTCGATAACAAAAATGACCGCGGAACTACGCAACGAGATACAGCATAACTGCCGGTTTCTGCTCTACGCCATGAACTGCATAGAGCCGGAAAAAAATGAAAATTATCTCGCGTCCCACGCTGTCCGTACCACAGTTATAGCGATGATTATCGGCAGACATTTAAAAATCGCTCCTCACAGGCAGCTGGAACTGGGTGTCGCGGCGCTGCTTCATGATATAGGCATGCTGACGCTGCCTCCCGAAGCGTATATAAACGAACTGGACATAAAGGCGAAGAATAATGAATTAATTATTAATCATCCTGTGCAAGGCTATAATTTGCTCAAGTCCATTAAATGCCCTCCCGCGATAAGTTCGGCGGTGCTAGAACATCATGAGCGCGAAAACGGCTCCGGCTATCCCCGCCAGCTTAAAGGCGAGCAAATCAGTGTATACGGAAAAATAATCGCGGTCGCCTGTTCATACGAAGCGCTTTCCGCGAAACGCTCCTATAAAAAAATGAAAGATCAACACAGCGGGATAGTGGAACTTGTAAAAAATAAAGAAAATAAATACGACATAAATATTGTCAGGGCTCTGGTCGCCACATTTTCAATCTACCCGATAGGTATGCATGTCCTGTTGTCCAACGGAAGACAAGGACGGATATACGATATAAACCCTATAAATCAGCATTACCCTGTTGTTAAACTCGATGATGATATGCTTGTTTTCACATCCGCTGAAAGCGTTTCTATATCGAGTTTTCTCACTCTGGAAGAAATAGAAAGAAAAAAACAAGGCTGGTGCAGCGCGAAGGATTTCATATCGAAACAGCGCCCGGTGCCTGCTTCCGCGTAAATAACAGCTTAACATTAAAAATGTAAGGATGGAAATTTGGGAAGCATAAGGTATAAAATATTTTTTCTTATTATAATACTGTCCTTGTCGTCATTCACAGGCTTTGGAATATTCATGATAAACGCCTCGCGTCTGCAAAATATCGCGCGTGATTATTCGGAAAAATACAATGAGTCCCTTGCGGGAGAAAGTTTTTATCAATTTAATTCTTTTTTGGAATCAATTCAGGCAAGCTCCGGCATATCACAAACATTAGGTGAAAACTTTTTTAATCTAAGAGATATTTTAAGCAGGGAAAATTTGGCTGCCGCGATGCTTGATGCCTACCGGACATCCTTTGCCCGCGAAACATTTCTTTTGGGCGGCGGAGCTTTTTACGAGCCGTACGCCTTTTATCCTGATGTGTACGATTTTCACTGTTTTGTCAGTAAAGTCCTTTCAGGCGGCAGACTTCCATCGGAAAATGAAGTTCAATGGGCAGGAGACGAATGGGCTTGGGATGTTGATACTTATGAAGAAGGCTGGTACCGGATCGCTCTTCCCAAAGGCTGGAATCAATCAATCCCGCGAAACGAGCGTTATTATTGGAGCGAGCTTTATATTGATACTTCTGTGGATGTCCTTATGGTTTCGGTATGTCTGCCAATCTACGGCGGCGGGCGTATTCAGGGAGTCGCGACAGTAGACGTATCTCTTTCAACACTGCAGGAAATGGTAAATTCTTTTACCCTTCCAACGCCTTCGGCGCAGATAGCGGGTTTTTCAACTGTAAATGGAGCGACTTTCGCCGTAAGCGGCTCTAACAACAACGACATTGTCATATATCCAAGAAACAGCTGGCTTAACAGCCTGTCGCAGCTAAAAAACGGACAGAGATTCAGCGATAATAATTTAATCATTGACGGCGAAAGCTATACCTTGATCGCTTCGGTTCACCATTCGGGCATAGGGCTTGCCGTTCTTGTTCCAAACGCGGAAAAAAATATGTCGGTTAACGCCGTACAACAGACAAATGTAATTACCGCGCTTGTAATATGCCTTATGATGATAGGCATAATAATCATAACTATTCTCGCTCTTTCCCGCTGGATAATCGCTCCTATAAAGCAGGCGTTCAATGTTTTAGAAAACATCGCGAAGGGAGATTTAACCGGACATATTGACATAAAAGGCAAAGACGAACTCGCGCAGATGATGCGCGCCATCGCGAAAACGCAGGACAGCATAAAAAACATGATAATTAATATCAAAAAAGAATCGTCAACATTATCGGATATCGGCAATAATCTCGCGTCTAACATGATCCAGACCGCTTCCGCCGTAAACCAGATAAACGCGAATATTCAAAACATTAAAACACGCGTGATAAATCAAAGCGCCAGCGTAAGCGAAACCCACGCTACAATGGGACAACTCACGGAAAATATAAAAAAACTTGACGATCATGTCGATAACCAGAACAGCCATGTATCTCAGGCTTCGGCGGCGATTGAAAAAATGGCAGCCAATATTCAATCGGTAACAAGCACACTTGTAAGAAATTCGGAGAATGTACACGCGTTAAAATACGCTTCGGAAATAGGCAGAGGCGGACTTCAGGAAGTTGAATCTGATATAAAAGAAATATCAAAAGAATCAGAAGGGCTTTTGGAGATTAACTCTGTTATGCAAAACATCGCAAGCCAGACAAACCTTTTGTCTATGAACGCCGCGATAGAAGCAGCCCACGCCGGAGAAGCCGGAAAGGGCTTTGCCGTTGTCGCCGATGAAATCCGAAAGCTCGCGGAAAATTCAAGCGGACAATCCAAGACTATCGGCGCTGTTCTAAAAAAAATAAAACAATCCATCGATAAAATAACCTTATCAACAGAAAACGTATTAAATAAATTCGAAGCAATTGACGCGAGCGTAAACATCGTAGCTGAGCAGGAAGACAATATCCGAAGCTCCATGGAAGAACAGGGACAGGGCAGCAAGCGGATATTGGAAAGCATAAGAGATGTTAACGATCTGACCCGCAAGGTAGACGAAGGTTCCGAAGAAATGATTAAAGGCGCGCAGGAAGTAATCAGGGAAAGCGAAAATCTGGAAAAAGTCACTCAGGATATCGAATCGGGCATGAACGATATGGCGTCAAGCGCGGATCATGTAAACAGCGCGGTTAACCATGTAAACGAAATAAGCCTGAAAAACCGCGAAGCGGTTGACGTCTTAATGAAGGAAGTATCGCTTTTTACAGTAGAGTAAAAAATTAAAATTTTGAAAAAAACTTAGTTTTTGATCTTCCAGAAATTATCAACTTTTTCGAACTGGCAGGCGGGGACGGATTTCTGGCGGCCATCGTCGTGGGAAAGCCTGATTTGGCATGTGATGGGGTTTACATCCGTTACTCTCCAGTTATCGTTTTCATAATTTATTCGCATGCCTTCCTGAGGGAGGTTCCGCTGCTGTTCTGAGTAAAAACCATACTCGTAAAAGAGGCAGCATAAAAGCCTTCCGCAGGGACCCGAAATTTTTACAGAGTTAAGCGAAAGTTTTTGATCTTTAGCCATTTTAATCGAGACAGGCTTTAATTTATCCGAGACGCAGTGACAGCAGTAGCCGCGCCCGCAGACGCCAAGACCGCCGACAACCCTCGCTTCGTCGCGGACTCCTATTTGGCGCAGCTCTATGCGCATTTTAAAAACGCTGACCAAATCTTTGACAAGCTCGCGAAAGTCAACTCTGTTTTCCGCCGTAAAGAAAAATAAAATTTTCGGCTCTTCCAAAAGATAATGAACAAGAACAAGCTTCATTTCCAGTTTAAAATTTTCGATCTTTGTTCTGCAGATTTCAAACGCTTCGGCTTCCAGCCTGTTGTTATTGCGCGATTTTTCCAAATCTTCGGCTGTCGCGGATCTTACAATCCACGCGATTTCCGAGACAGGGGGAAGCTTGCCGCTTACAGAGCCAATGACCTGAGCGAGGTCGCGCCCGTAACGCGTAGGAACAATAACCATCGACTGAGGGGATAAATTCTCTTCGCGGTAAACAGCTAAAAAAGTCTCCTGCGAATATAAAAGACGCAGCCTGTAAATAGGAGTGTCCGCGGTGATGGACTCAATCCCGGCGTCCGCGCCTGTAATAATATCATACGCCTGTAATTTAACGTCGCCGCGGTCGTCTTCAAGCGAGGAAATATCATCTTCTTCAATATTTTCATACTCGTTATAGCTGCTCACCTTTTTTTTCCTATTGCAACAAGTCTACCAGAAGACCCTTGATTTCCTCAAGGCGCGAAACAAGTTCCAGCTGATATTTCTGATTTGATAAAAGCATCGCCGCCAGGTCTTCAAGTTTTTTATCAATAACGGAAATTTTTGTATGCATCTGGAATTTATCCGCGCCGGGGGCGGTGCGCCTTCCCTTGTAACTTGGTTTATATTTATTTAAAAGTCCTTCCTCATAATTAAGCGAGTAAACATTCCGCACAATATAATTAATAAAATTGCGGACAGCCTGTTTGTAGCGCATAATTTCTTCGGGGAGAGGGCGGCTCTTTAAAATATCGCCCGCGTCGCGGACATCATCCATAAGCGCGTTTACAGTATCGTCCGACGCGGGAAGTTCCTTAAGCGGGCCGAGCTCATCAGCGGTTTTGGCGCGGAGACTGTCAAACAAATTGGAAAATTCGCTTTTATCCGCGCGCCTTAAGCCTTTGTTTTTTTTATCGTCCTTGACTTGTGAAAATGCCGAAGGATTCATATAGAAGGAAGCGTCCGCTCCGTCTACTTTAGCCATAAGTTTTCTGGAACACAGGCAGAGCTGATTTGATGCCCTGCGCGTCGCGGTATTCTGACATTGTCTTTGTCCAGCTTTCGTCCTGCTGGCATACCGCTACCTTGCCGTTGATAAAACAACCGTCATCAGCCTGAATGCGCCGCGTGATAATATCGCCGATTACAATCGCTGTGGATAAAATAACAAGATGACCGTCAGCGATCACATTGCCGCAGACAACTCCGCCGATAGTTACATTGGTTCCTGTTACATTCCCTTTCATTCTGGCGCGTTCGCCGATTACTACCCTGCCCTTAGCGCGGACATTACCGCGGATCGAACCGTCAATGCGGGTAAAACCGCCTGTTTCAATATCGCCTGTCAGGCTTGTGTTGGGACCAATAATTGTATTGATGGAAAAATCGCCGGTTTTATCCTGAGCCATATAAAACGATTATACCACTATCGACCTTGCCTTGAAAGGCTGGAACGAATGGTAATATATCTGAAAGGATCAACAACATCAGAACCGATATGCACTTCGTAGTGAAGATGAGGGCCTGTCGAAATTCCTGTGCTTCCGATATAGCCGATAACCTGTCCCTGCTGAACTCTTTGTCCTACCTGCACCGTATTGGACGAAAGCATGTGAGCGTAGCGCGTATAATAACCGTGTTTATGCCTGACAAGCACATAATTACCGTAATCGTAGACATACTCAACTGTTACAACCTGCCCGTCAGCGGCGGCTACTACAGGATCACCTGAACGGAATGTGGAAATATCAATGCCTCTGTGAATATGCCATTGACCGTGAATCGGATGGATATTCTGCCCAAAGAACATTGTAATATTTCCAACGCCGTTTCTTACAGGCCAAATGCTCGGGATTTCCGTTAAAAGCGCGCTTTGGGAATCAAGTAAACTACCGATTTCAAGAATTGGATCGACAGACTGCGAAAGATATGTGGAAAGCTGCCTGATTTCATCGACTTCCCGTATAAGCCCCTGCGGCGTTTCATTTATCCCAATTAAAGAACTTAAATCGCCTGTGGTATTCTGGGAGAGATTATTATTACTATTGATGCCTAACGCCCTGAAAACGCTGGAAAGAGCGTTTTGAAAATTACGGGCTTCCCGGAGAAGGAGCGATGTTTCGTCGCGCATCTGATCCAAAGACGCCTGAGTGTCGCGCAGCCGCGAATCATAATTCGCCGATGAATAAATCGGGCTTGAGTATGACGAGCCGAACCAATAAATCGCTCCTAAAATGCCCAAAACGACCAAAACAACGCAGGAAATCGATAAAATCGTCATGTGAAGGTTATAGACTCTTTTTTCTGAATGAGGAACAAAAACAATCGTATATCTTTTAGTAAGAAATCTGCCGACCGCTTTAAAAAATCTGATTAAAATTTTTCCGACTGCACACGCGCCATCCTTCACTTTTTGGACAAACTTATTCTCAAGGCGCTTATATTCATGTACGGAAGCCATTTAACCTCCCCCTTAGTTCATTACATTCTATCGACAAAAAAAACTAATGTCAAGAACCCGTGAAAAAAAGTTAAGAAAAGCGCAAATTTCCGGTTTTTTAAACAAAAAATCATGAATTTTCACGCCAAATAACAAAAAACAGAAACGTTTTTGCGCTAAATCATGATCATTTCGCGAAACCGGCAATCAGACAGCTTCATAACCCGCTTTAATCGCCTGTGTGTTCATCGGTATATATTGATGTTTATCCACAGGAAAAAATTTCTTCAGGATTCCTTCAATATCGGCAAGTTTTAGCGCGTTAGTTAATTTTGCCATAGCTCCTAAAGCGACCATATTGGCGAAAAGAACGTTCCCAACCTTCTCGGCAATACCGGATGCTTCTAATTTAACAACTTTTAAATCGCCGCGCGCGGGATTTTCTTTAACAAGCGTAGAGTTTATCAGAATTAAACCATTGCTTTTTAAAATTTTTTCACATAATGGAAGCGAATCCATGTTCATAACGAGGGCGGAGTCCGGCGTTGTGACAAGAGGGCTCGCGATTTCATCATCCGAGATAATAACGCTTGCACGCGCGATACCCCCTCTTTTTTCAGCGCCGTAGAACGGAAAAAATGTAACGTTATTTCCTTCCTGCATAGCGAAATAAACCCATAACTGACCCAGAGATATAATACCCTGTCCTCCGAAACCGGCAAAGAACGATTTTTCTGTCATTTTGTACTTCCTAATGTATTCTTGATTTCACCTAACGGATAAACCGGAATCATTTCTTTCTCAAGCCATTCAACAGCCTGAACGCTTCCCATTGTCCAGTTAGTCGGACACGGCGAAAGAATTTCAACCATTGTATTTCCGATTCCCGCCATCTGCGCCTCGAACGCTTTTTTTATATACGATTTTACTTTTCTGATGTTAGGCGCGTTATTTACGGCGCCTCTCGCGATGTAACGCGTTCCGTCCAGCGCGGAAAGCAGCTCCGCGACTTTTATCGGAAAACCCATTCCGGCTTCATCAGCGTCGCGGCCGTTTGGGGCTGTAGTCGCTTTCTGGCCAAGCAATGTCGTTGGCGCCATTTGTCCGCCAGTCATTCCGTAAATCGCGTTGTTTACAAAAATTGTCGTGAATTTTTCAGCTCTGTTCGCCGCGTGAATCATTTCCGCGGTTCCGATTGCCGCCATGTCGCCGTCGCCCTGATAACAGATAACAAGATGATCGGGATGAACTCGCTTAACGCCTGTCGCCGCTGCCGGCGTGCGTCCATGCGGCGGCTGCACCGAGTCGAAATCAAAATATAAATCAGCCCAAATTGAACAGCCAACAGGATGAGTTATAATTGTTTTATCCCTTGCGCCCATTTCATCGATAACGCCGCAGATAATTCTGTGAATCACTCCGTGCCCGCAGCCGCCGCAGTATTTTGTCTGAATTGTTTTTAAACTTTCAGGATGCCCTAATATTTTTTTCATTTTTTTAATATTTCCTTTACTTTAGCGAACACTTCTTCTTCGGTGGGAATAACGCCGCCTGAATGAGCCAAAAGATGAATGTCGGATTTTTTACCTGTATAAAAAGCCGCGAGTTTAACATCTTCGACTAGCTGCCCTTCTGACATTTCTACTGTTAGTACCGGGCAATTAGGAGTATATAAACCAAGCTGCTCATAGGGGAAGGGCCATAAAGTAATCGGCCTGAAAATGCCGAGTTTGATCCCCTCTTTTTCCGCGAGTTTCCGCGCTCCAAGACATACTCTAGCGGATGTGCCGTAAGCCGCCATTACCAGATCCGCGCCTTGACAGAATGTTTCCTCGCAGCGTATTTCATCGGCTTTGATTTTCTCATAACGCTTAAAACGCTCTTTGGTTTTCGCTTCTAAAAGCTCAGGAACAAGCTCAATTGATGTTATGTGCACTGCTTCTTTGCCAGGTCTCTTCGCGCATCCGCCTGCCGACCATTCATACTTTGGAACTTTTTTCTCCGCCGGCAGAACGCAGCCTTCTATCATCTGCCCAATCATTCCGTCAGCTTGAATGATAACAGGCACGCGGTATTTATCAGCGAGATCAAAAGCGATGTATGTCAGGTCAGCGCATTCCTGTACGTTCTTGGGAGCCAAAACGATACAGCGGTAATCACCGTGACCGCCTCCCCTTGTGGATTGAATATAATCGCTCTGCGCGGGAGCGATATTGCCAAGCCCCGGACCTCCCCTGCAGATATTCGCGAGCACAAGCGGAACATCCGCTCCCGCGGCGTAAGAAAGCCCTTCCTGCTTAAGGCTGATTCCCGGGCTTGACGAACTTGTCATCGCTCTGACACCGGCGCAGGACGCGCCATAAACCATAATAATCGCGGCAATTTCGCTTTCCGCCTGAATAAAAATCCGCCCTTTATCCAGCATATGCCTTGCCATATATGCGGGTATTTCATTCTGAGGAGTTATCGGATACCCAAAATACGCGCCGCATCCGGCTCTTATCGCCGCTTCGGCAATCGCGTCGTTTCCTTTCATTAAGACTTTTTCGCTCATTAATTGATTCCTTCCAATTCATAAACCTCGATGCAGACATCGGGGCATACCTCGTAACAGTTTCCGCAAGCGATACATTTCTCCATGTCGCCCGCCCTCACCGGATATGAACCTGTCGAGTTTATCGCGGTATCCGCTTCCAATAATTTAACAGGACACGCCCGGATACATAAAAGGCATCCCTTGCATTTATCCCTGTCGATTATGATTTTACCTTTTCTTGCCATGTTTTATTCTTCCTTGTGTACAGTGATCGAGGCTGTTCCCAGAACTTCGAACCGCGAGTTAGCGTTTTTGGAACAGCAGCCTCAGATGTCAATTATAGAGAAATTTAAATATTATGTGCAAGACGTTTTTGGCAAAAATGTCAGATTGTTATTACCAAAAATATTCATAATCTTTCAATATCCTCAAGAGATAACCCGGTGATTTTCTGAACATATTCCGGAGTTGAACCTTCGTTAAGCAGGTTACGGGCAATTTGCGTTGACGCCTGTTCCATGCCTTTTTCTAAACCCTCTTCATATCTTTCATCGCCTCTGATCTCGGCGATCTCTTCAACGCTAAAATCATAAAACAACATATTTACCTCCGCGCCAAGCTTTTCCAGAAATTCTTTTAATATATTATGTTCTATACAATATTTTACTGCGGACTTTACGGATTCATCAAGTGATAAATATTTACAGTATTCTTTTATCTTTCCAATAAACAAACTGTACGCGTTAAGGTTTTTGCTTCTGTTTAGAATTTCAGGATTGCGTCCTTGATTTATATTATAAACCTGAACCACTAATTCCAAGGGAACTGTTCCATTTCTCTTTTGATAAAATCCTACAGTGTCTTTAAATGAAGATGAAAGATACAACGCTTGATGATCAGGGTATTCCTCCCTGCCATTGTAAAGCACAATAAATTCAGGCGCTGGAATTTTTAATAATTTCCTGCGATAAATATTTTTCTTTTCGATAATTTTTTCATACACTCGGGCTATGTACATCAAAATTCTTAGAGGAATATTTTCATTAATCGTTGACTGATGCTCAATTAATACGACAATTTTATCATCAATAGTGAAGGATAAATCATTTATCTGTTTCATGAAAATCGCTTCCGATAATGTATTGATATCGATGATCGCGTTTTTAGAAATATCCACTCCTGAAACAGCTGAATAGAGTTCCCTCAAAATTTCCGGGTCAGAAAAAAGTTTAGAAAACACGCTGTCTTTATGATTTCTGTTGATATTCAATTCCATATAAGCCTCACAAACAAAAAGATATGACCATTAAAAAATTGGTCATATATATATGGACTGAATACGCTGTTTTGCATGACCGAAAAATAAAAAACCTGGTTTTCACCTCCCGCGGTTTTCAATAGACAATCCGCCGATCATACAATAAAATAGGTTTATCGCCAGAATACATCCGGAGGATATTATGCGTACAGTTTGCGGGATTGACCTTGGAACACAGAGCTGCAAAGTCGTTGTTTATGATTATGAAAAAAAGAAAATAACGGCTCAGGTTTCGCAGCCGCTTGAACTGATAACCGGAAAAGACGGCACAAGAGAACAGAAGACAGAATGGTACGACACCGCGTTAAAAAATTGTTTTGACCAAATCGATAAAAAGATAAAAGCGGGGATTGCGGCAATCGGGGTTTCAGGGCAGCAGCACGGGTTTGTTCCTTTGGACGACAAGGGAAAGCCTGTTTACAATATCAAACTCTGGTGCGATACATCAACTTCCATCGAGTGCGATGAACTGACAAAAGCGTTAGGCGGCGAGAAAAAACTTATCGAAAAAACAGGGCTTCCGATGCGGCCCGGTTATACAGCCCCAAAAGTTTTATGGCTGAAAAAAAACAAGGCTTCCGCTTTCGCGAAACTAAGGCGCGTTCTGCTTCCGCATAATTATATAAACTTTCTGTTAACAGGCGAGTACTGGGCGGAATATGGCGACGCTTCGGGTACTGCTCTTTTTGACGTGCGTAACAGAAAATGGTCGCCGGAGATTTGCAAAGCGATTTCCCCCGAAATAGAAAAATATCTTCCTGAACTTACAACATCCGAAAAACCAGCGGGAAAAGTCAGCAAAGCCGCAGCCGAGCTTTACGGTCTTAGCGAGGGAACTATCGTCTCCTCAGGCGGCGGCGACAATATGATGAGCGCGATCGGAACAGGCGCCGTCCGCGACGGATTTTTAACCATGAGCCTTGGAACAAGCGGCACGCTTTTTGGATACTCAAAAACGCCTGTAATAGATCCAACAGGAAACCTCGCCGCGTTCTGCTCCTCCTCAGCCGGCGCGGGCGCAGCGGGCTGGCTGCCCCTTTTATGCACAATGAACTGTACCGTCGCGAGCGAGGAGTTTCGCAATCTTTTTGGAATGAATGTAAAAGCGTTTGACGCGGAAGCTGAAAAAGCCTCTGCCGGCGCGGACGGCATAGCGGTTCTTCCTTTTTTCAACGGAGAGAGAACCCCAAACCTCCCCGGCGGAAGAGCGAGCGTTAACGGCATTACAGCGGGGAATTTTAACAGGCAGAACATAGCGCGCGCCGCTTTGGAATCCGCTGTTTTTGGGATGAAAATCGGCATGGAAGGATTTATCTCACTTGGATTTAAACCGAAGGAAATACGCCTGACAGGCGGCGGCTCAAAAAGCCCGATATGGCAGAGCATTGCAGCTAACGTTTTGAACCTTCCGCTTCGTATACTGGAAGGCTCGGAAGCCGCAGCGATGGGAGGAGCGATTCAAGCGCTTTGGTGTTTGGAAAATCAGGAAGGAAAAAAATCGTCTATCGAGGATTTAACCGATAATCATGTAGCGTTAGGCGCGGCGATTAAACCGGATAAAAAAACCGCGGATAAATACAAGGAAGCTTACGCGGTTTATTCAAAGTATCTTGAGGCGTTAAGCCCGCTATACAAATAAAAAAATTGGTTAATTTTAAAACATATTTTAATGGAGGCTATTATGGCAGATTATTACACAGGGGCTAAGGAATATTTCCCCGGGATCGGAAAAATTAAATACGAAGGTCCAAAGAGTAAAAATCCTCTGGCGTTCAAGTATTATGACGCTGGAAAAATGATCGGCGGAAAATCAATGAAGGATCATCTTCGTTTCGCTGTCGCCTACTGGCACAGTTTCTGCGGAGACGGCGGAGATCCTTTCGGTCCCGGAACTCACGCCTTCCCGTGGAACGCTGACGCTAAAAATCCAATGGACGCGGCTGACAAAAAAATGGACGCGGCGTTTGAATTTATCACAAAGATCGGCGCTGAGTATTACGCGTTCCACGACAGAGACATCGCTCCCGAAGGCGCGAGCCCCGCGGAAAGCGAGAAAAATTTAATGACCTTAACCGCAAAGGCAAAAAAACTTCAGGGCGAAACAGGCGTTAAACTTTTATGGGGAACAGCGAATGTTTTCAGCAATCCGCGCTTTATGAACGGAGCCGCGACCAATCCCGAATTCGGCGTCGTAGCGTTAGCAGCGACACAGGTGAAAGCCGCGATTGACGCGACTATTGAACTGGGTGGAGCTGGTTACACATTTTGGGGCGGCCGCGAAGGCTATATGAGCCTTTTAAACACCGACCTAAAAAAAGAAAAAGACAATCTCGCCCGCTTTTTGATAATGTCGCGCGATTACGCCCGTAAGCAGGGCTTTAAAGGCGTTTTTTACATTGAGCCCAAACCAATGGAGCCGACAAAACATCAGTACGATTTTGACACAGAAACAGTTATCGGCTTTTTGCGCCACTACGGTCTTGATAAAGATTTCCGCATGAACATCGAAGCGAACCACGCCGAGCTCGCCGGTCATGACTTTTTCCACGAACTGGAAACAGCGGCAGTGTCAGGTTTCTTCGGTTCCGTTGACGCGAACCGCGGCGACTTTATCAACGGCTGGGACACAGACCAGTTCCCGATTAGTTATTACGAAACAGCGCTCGCGATGTACACAATATTAAAAATCGGCGGATTCACAACAGGCGGCTTAAATTTCGATTCAAAGATCCGCAGAAACTCAGTAGACCCGCAGGATCTTTTTATCGCGCATGTCGGCGGCATGGATACATTCGCAGTCGGTTTACAAATCGCCCAGCGCGTCATTGATGATGGCGTAATTCCCGGCTTTATAAAAGATCGTTATGCGTCATTCAACTCCGGCGACGGAGCGAAATTCAGCAAAGGCGAACTTACTCTTGAACAGCTCGCGAAAATCGGAACAGACGCGGGTTACGGAAAAACCGGACTTACAAGCGGCAAACAGGAATATCTTGAAAACATACTGAACGGGTATTTGCTTGGGTTATAATAAAAATAAAAATTAAAGCTTTTTAAACTTCAGTTTTAAAAAAAGCCCGCTTAGCGAAAAAAGCCTCCGGTTTTCCGGGGGCTTTTTAGTAATAATAGCCGGCTCTAAGATCGCCGCTAAACGTAACATATATTAAAAAGCTGAAAGGTTTAGATTCGCCCCTGATGTCTGTCGCGGAATTTTTATAGTAGCCGTTTCCAAAAGTCATAGGCGCGGCGAAATATATTTCTAAATTCGATAAGGGTGTGATTCTAACACCGGGAGTAATATTATAAGAATTTTCTCCGTATAGAAACCTTGTGAATAAACGCGGATTTCCCCAGCCTCTAAAACGGTATAGTAAATTAAACGCTGCGTTAAAACCGTCAAGAAACCGCGAGGTTCCCGATAATTCATATTCTGATTCTGGTCTATAAAAATTTTTTCTTCCTTCTCCGTTATAAAAAAACTCCGCGTTTACATCCAGGCGATTGTTAAAAAACGATCTGAAAAAACCAAGGTTACACGCGAAGCTTACATCGTTATCTGAATGTGTGTTAAACGCGACAAGCCATTCGTTATAAATTTCAAAATCCCAAAGAGTTGTTTTGGCGGTAAATAACGCGCGAGTCGCCATGTTTTTCTGATATAAAGCGCCAATATGAAAATCCGCCCATTGGAACGCGAGATTAAATTTTCCGCCAAAGCCGAAAGAATTAAATGAAGGAACAACGCCGCCGGAAATATCTGTTCTGGTCTGCGCGAGAAGCTGAAAACCGCCGACGCCGGCAGGGATATCAAATCTTACAAGATATGACGGTCCTGACGGAGCGCCGGAATCCGGAATCCTCGATAAAATATTGGTGAAACCGAAGTTAGGTGAAATTCCCCACGCCTGCTCAACTTTTCCCGCGCGAAGATAAACAACTTCAAAAAAACTATAATCAAAAAAGAAGTCGCCAAGCGTTATATTGGGAATGAAAGAAAAACTAAAATTGTGGCTGCCGGCAGGATCGGAAGATTCGCTGTTTTCAGAAGTGATACTTGTTCGCGAGCCGGGAATACCCAAATTAATAACGGTATTAACGCGGAAAGCGCTCGAAATCCGCGCGTTAATCCCGATTGACGAAGCTATGCTTACAGCCGGCGACCAGGAAAAATTATCCTTCGCGTTTTCTTCCCACGGGTAATAGCCAGCCCATCCCGGATTAACAGCTCCCATAAACTGATAAGAAAAACTAAACTCAAGTCCGCGCCTTCGCAAGCTGTCAATGAGCGACGTTTCAATCTGATGTTCTTCCTGTTGTGATGAAATTTCCCCTGACGCTGAAGAATCAGGCTCATCAAAAATTGAATCAAGGAAATTAAAATCCATGTCAAGCAAGTCCGTTTCCTGAGAAACCGCGGGAAAAATCATAATGATAAAGGACAGCAGGAAACAGAAAAATTTTTTCATCGGCTGACAGATTCCAAAAAGGTCTGCGAAAAAACGGAATCGGCGATTCTGCTGAACGAAGGCCTGTTAATTGTAATTTGGGTGCGTTCATTCACAAAAACGCCGTTAATTTCGGCGCCTCTTAACATATCAACATACATTAACTGGCGCGGGACATAACGCCCGTTAACGTTGTAATAGTCGGCGACTACAGTTGTGCGAAGGAGCTGCCCTGAAAGGCTGAAGTCCTCGGATTTACGCAGAAGATTATCCTCAATGCTGACCCATATTTTCATGCGGGGATACGCGACTTCGGTTGTAACGGCTTCAAGCGTCAGCACTCTGCAATTAAAACGCCCGAGAGTTTCGTTTTCGCCCGCGGTAACCCTGTAATCCTGAGCGAGCGTTGATCGTGTAAAATCAGAATTTCTCGCGTTAGTATTTTGAAAACGGCTCGCGCTGCTTGTTGTATTAAAGCGCCTGCTCTCAGGATCGTAAAACCAAAGAGTGCCTCCTTCTTTTAAATATCCCTGCCCCCTGCTGATTGAAGGCTCCATAATAATAATTACATACTGCTCTCTTGAATCGCGGCGGAAAACGCCGGCGACAGTTGTTGAGCGAGCCTGCCCCGGCCTGTCCTGGACTATCACATACTCCGCTTGAAAATCGGTATCCATATAACTTACTGTCGCGTCAACTCTCGCGAGCAGTTCTTGATCCGAAACCGATCTTGTCTGCGCGGATATTTCTGTAATAATATTCAGAACTATAAAAATAAATAATACTATTTTTCTCATAATGGTTCTCCCGATAAAAGCGACGGCAGGCTCTTCCTGGAAGCGCGCGATGAAGGCACTATTACAGCCGCGGCAAGAATTAATAATGTAAACAAGATATTAACAAGAACAGTATCAGCGAGGTATAACGGAGACAGCCTTCCTCCTTTTAAAAAAATCTCAAAACTTGGAAACCATGAAAATGAAATAAATGAAGCGAAAAAATTTAATATGAGCGCAAGCAAAAAACCGGCGATTAATGAGATAACTCCTAAAATAAAAACTTCGGTCCAAAGCACAATTCTTAAATCGCCGCCGAAAAATCCGATTGATCTCATTACGCCCATCTCCTTCGCGCGTTCATGTAGTATAAGCCTGTATGTTACAGACGCGCTCGCGAAAATTATAATCAGCATCATTCCGTATAAAAAATATGTAACTATATTCATCGCGTCCAGCAAATCGGATACTTCTGATATATAAACAGGAGGAGTAAGCAGAAATAATCTCATGTGACCCCATGTGCTTCTCCCTCTGATGCCGCTGTTTAATCCGTCTCTGTCATAAACCAGCGGACCCATTATAAGCTTATCATCCAGCGCGTCATGCAAAATTTTCCGGCTTCGTTCGGCTGTCTGAGAATTTTTAAAAAACAATCCAACTGTAGAACAATCATCATCATTTAAAAGTAACAAACGGTTAAGGTTTAATCTGGAAACATAAACTTTGAAATAACCAAAAATTGAAGCGTCATCTACAATTCCTTTTACAACATACGCGCCTGTGTTTTTCTGCCGGTAAATATTATCAATTTCCAGTATAACGCTGTCTCCCACCTTAGCGCCTAACTGCCCGGCGACAGGAGATGACAGAATAATGCTGTCATCATCTAACTCTGAGGTTACCGGCGATAAAAATTCCAGCTTGGAAAATAAACGCTCTTCATTTTCCCAATCGCATCCAATCGCGTATTTTAAATTAACCGCGTTCCCGTTAAAAAAAACAACTCCTGTCTCAAAAGACATAGTTCTGATTACAATATCAACCGGATTAATTCCCGATGATTTAACGGTTTCCAGTATGGTTTTTATTTCATCATGATATAAATAATTTCTGCCGTATCCTCTCGCGATAATATCTCCGGCGTAATGCGACTGCGCTGTGAAATACGCGTTTTCGTACATCCCGTCTTTTGTAGATGTTATAAACGAAACAACCGCGAAGCAAAACACAAGGGCGATTAATAAAAACCCGTAACGGCGTTTGTAACGGTTAAGATATTTCGCTCCAAGCTTAAAAAGCATCAGGATTTTTTCCGTCATCCCTGCCTCACCGCTTCCATAGGTTCTATCCGAAGCGTTACATGAACAGGATATATTGATACAATAACGCCCAAAACAACAGCCAAAACAAACGAGAGAGCCGCCGCCCGCGGCATAAAATCAAGAGTCAGCATCCGCCCTCCAAGAAGAGAGGCGATTAAATCATTTGGAATGTTAAACGCCATCGCGTTAATCCAGCTGATAAAAAGAAAGCCAATTAAAATTCCCGTTATGCCGGAAAGCGCGGATAAAAAGACATTTTCCAGCAATACAAGAGAGCTGATGTAAAGATCGGAGGAGCCGATCGCGCGCAGCGTGCCAATTTCCCTCGTTCTTCTGAAAACGGAAATTAAAATAATATTAATTACCGTTATAACGCCTGTTACGCATACAAGAAACATTCCCGCGTTGAAAATAACCTGAATTAATAAAAGCAGAATCGCCGAAGTTCCGACAGCGGTGCGCCAGTCTACCGCTGTTACTCCGTATGGTTCTATTTTTTTATTAATCGTTTTTATAAAAGATGAAGCTGAAACATTTTTTTCCAGATTGATGATGATAAAATTCCAGTCGCCGCCAGTCAGGCTGGTTTCAGCGGGAGTTTCAGCTAACCAATCCATTAAAAAATCAACAGAAAAATCATCATCAGCCTGCGCGCTGTCAACAGGTTCAAGATTGAAAATATCGTCAATATCAAAAGAAAAAAGTTCTGTTATCTGAAACATGTCATCATAGCTTGTTTCCTGGGATGCCGCTACCTGAATTGAGTTCAGAACTCTTACAGTCTGAGGATCAATAATGATTATCTCATTCATAAATAAACCGGGGTTTTTATAACTGAAAATGCCGGTTAAAGGAACTTCTCTGATTTTAAATCCAAGACCGCCGCCTGAAGTAAATAGAAGAGGATCGCCGACGCGGGGATAAATTCCGGTTCGTTCCTGAATTCTCAAAGCGCGGTCGGAAGTGATCATAGCGCCATACTCGCCTTCATTTAAAAAACGTCCTTCTTCAAGAACAACGCCGGGAAACATAGAAAAATAAGTGCGCGTATCTGCTCCGCAAAGCAGCGCGGCAGATCGATATCCATTAAAATCAAGAAACGCTTTTCCGGAAACCTGGCTTGTAATTTCACTTACGCCGTTTTCCGCGCGCAGAATATCCATAATAATATCATACGCGGGAAACACGGGAATAATAAAAAATTCATCTATTACGGGAGTGTTAGCGCCAAAAAGATTCATGCTTACATCGGCTTTTTTCTGAATCACAACATCGCCTGTAAGACTATTATTAAAAGCGTCATGAAGGCTCAGATTAGATCGTTCTATTACGCTGTTTCCGATAAAAAAAATAAAAACAATCGCGGCGATAAGAAGAACAATAATAGCGTTGTTTTTAATATTCCTGATAATGCCGCGAAGAGCGAGAAAAAACACCATCATTGCTCCCGCGCGGCGGAAACAGCGTCCGGCGGACAGCCGCTTTCGTTTAACGTCTCCGTACCCGCGATAGTTTCAGATTTAATAAGACCATCCTGAAGAAAAACAATATGATCCGCCATTTTCCAGATTCCGGGATCGTGGGTGGAAAAAATAAAAGTCGTTTTCTCATGAAGGTTGATTTCCTTCATCAGGTTTAAAACAATTTCTCCTGTTTCGGAATCAAGATTCGCTGTAGGCTCGTCAGCGATAACAATTCTGGGGCTTGTAACAAGCGCGCGGGCAATGGCGACGCGCTGTTGCTGTCCGCCGGAAAGTTCAGCCGGAATATGCCTGCGCCTCTGGGATAATCCGACTTCTTCTAAAAGATAATCAACTCTTTCTTTTCTTTTGGATTTATTGCCGCCTTTTCCGGAAATAATCAGCGGAAGCTCGACATTTTCAAAAACATTCAAAACAGGCAACAGATTAAACGACTGAAACACATACCCCAAAAGCTCGCGGCGAAGCCGCGCGAGTTCACCACGATTTTGCTTTTTTATCTCAAGACCGTCAATAACAAGGCTGCCTTCGTTAAAACTATCGATTAAACCAATGATGTTCATTAATGTTGTTTTACCGGAACCGGAAGGTCCCGCGACTGATAAAAATTCTCCCTCGGCGATATTCAGGCTGACTCCCTTGAGCGCCTGTACCTCAAAATTTCCCATGGGATAGATTTTACGCAGGTTTTTAATGGAAACAATCATTTTAATCTCTTATTTAGCGCTTGTTAATAATGCGGACAAGCTGTATAAAAACAATATACTGATTTTTTATGGCATTTTCAACATAAAAAGGGATTCATCGTGAATAAAAGGTTTTATTTTAAACTTTTAATCAATGAATCACACACAATATCAACTTCATCAATTGACATACCGGGATAAAGCGGCAGCGTCAGCTCATGAGCGCAGACATACTCGGCCTTTGGCGCGTGGTTAATTAAATTTTTATAAGCGGTAAATCCACTGATCGCGGGGTAATGAATGCTTGTCTGAACCTTATCCTCTTTCATGGATTCTATCACTTTCGTCCTGTCAACTGATTCAGCAAGCAAAACAGGCATTATATGATAATTTGGCTTTCCGCGCGAAAAACGCCTGAAAGGAATTGAAATTTTCGAAATAGCGTCAAGGCGTTCATAATAACGCGATGTGAGTTTTTTTCGCTTTTCGTTCGCGTCATTCAGTTTTTGAAGCTGGACAAACCCGATCGCGGAGTTGGTTTCCGTAAGACGGTAATTTAAACCCGCGGACACAACATCATATGAGACTGCCCTTCCTTTAAAGCGATCGAACGACTGCGCTGACATTCCGTGAGACCGCGTCAGTTTCATTTTTTCGTACAGTTCATTGTTGCGCGTAACAACCATGCCGCCTTCGCCGACCGCGATATTTTTATTGGCGAAAAAGCTGAAGGCTGATACATCGCCGAATGTGCCAAGATGCCGTTCACCTGACAAGGAATTTATGTAACTGGCGCCGGGTGAGTGAGCGCAGTCTTCAATCAGGAAAAGGTTATACTTTTCGCAAATTGAACTGATACGATCCATGTCGCAGGCGAAACCGGCGTAATGAACGATCATCACCGCTTTTGTTTTTTCGTTTATCTTCGCTTCGATGTCATCAGGATCGACGCACCAGTCTTCCATTGAAGTGATATCAGCGAGAACATTTTTAGCGCCCGACATTCGCGTAACATTTTGATCCGCGATAAATGTAAGAGAAGGAGTAATAACCTCTCCGCTGTCTATGCCGCAGGCGAGAAGCGCCATGTGCAGCGCGGCTGTTCCGTTTGAAACAGCGAGGCTCTTTGACCCTTCGCCAAGAAATTCAGAAAACGCGGCTTCGAACGCGTAGGTTTTCTCGCTGATTGTTAACCAGCCAGATTCCAGAACTTCCCTGACCGCCTGATATTCTCTTTCATCATAATTAACTTTAAAAAGCTGTACACGCCACATAGTATATTGTAATATAACATGGAAATTGAAACGCTGAAACGGCGCCATACGCAATACATGGGGGAAACATGAAATTAGCAATGTCAAAAGAAGTTCAGGACGAAATCGCGAAACAGGGAATTATCGCGGTATTGGAAATAGAATCAGAAAAAAACGCTGTCCCGCTGGCGAAAGCCCTTCTTGACGGAGGCATCACTGTAATTGAGCTCGCGCTGCGAACCGAAGCGGCTTTTCCTTCAATCTCATTAATCGCGAATGAATTCCCGCGGATGTATATCGGGATTGGAACTATCATTGAACCGGGACAAGCCGCGATGGTAAAAAAAGAAAAAGGCGTCCGTTTCGCGGTCTCTCCCGGCATTAACGGCGAAATTGTCAAAGAAGCAATCGCGGCGGATCTGCCCTTCGCGCCCGGAATCGCGACTCCAAGCGAACTTGAACAGGCGATCTCCCTTGGCTGTCGCGCGGTAAAACTTTTCCCCGCAGAAGGCATGGGGGGATTAAAATATTTAAAAAGCATTAACGGTCCTTACAATCATTTAGGAATTAAATACATTCCGCTTGGCGGCATTACCCCGGAAAATCTTCCCGATTACGCCGCGTTTAAGCCTGTACTCGCTGTCGGCGGAAGCTGGATAGCAAGCAAGGAATTAATAAACGCGCAAAACTGGGCAGAAATTACAAAGAAAGCAAGAGAAGCTAAGGATATCTGGGACAAAAACCGGAAGTAACCGGACTGTATAATAATTATAAAAATTTCAAAAAATAATTCTCCTCAGTCATGCGAATTGACATTTTCGTGCCATAAATAGGCGCGGTTTTTGAAAGCCGCGATAAATTATTTTGGAGCAATATATGAGTGTGTTTGCGTACATGCCTTACGGAGCGGGCGGAATCATAATCCGGGTTGAAACGGATATAAGGCGGGGTATTCCCGGCGTAGATATTTCAGGGCTGGCGGAGGGCGCGGTCAGGGAGGCGCGGGAAAGAGTGCGCGCGGCGTTCAGGAACTCAGGTTTTAATTTTCCAGCGGACAGGATATTAATAAACCTCGCGCCCGCGGGCTTAAAAAAGGATGGCGCGGCTCTTGATTTGCCAATAGCGCTTTCTGTGATGGCGGCGGCAGGAATCGCGCCGGTTAGCGGAAATTTGCTTGTAATGGGAGAACTTGAATTATCAGGGAGGATTCGTCCTGTGCGGGGAGCGCTCGCGGCGATCGCCTCAGGACTTGCCGAAGGCATAACAGAGTACATCGTCCCTGTAGAAAACTCAGGAGAGGCGGCGATTTTAAAAGAAAAAGGCGCGCGTTTTACCGCGGCGGGCACTTTACAGGCAGCGGTTCAGGCGCTTTTTATCAGGAACAATACAGGCGAGCTTCCTTTATCGCTGGACGAAAACCAGCGCGCGGCACAGGCGGAAACCCGCGAAGAAGACGGAACGCGTTTAAATCACATAACAGAAAACAAAATTGACAATGTCGCGCGTAACGAGGCTTCAGGCGATTTTTCGGATGTAAAAGGACAGGAAATTTATAAACGCGCGCTGGAAATCGCCGCGGCAGGCGGCCATAACATAATGGTTTTTGGTCCTCCGGGCGCGGGGAAAACGATGCTGGCAAGGCGGCTTCCTTCGATTATGCCCGCGCTTTCTTCCGATGAAGCGGTCGAAGTTACGCGCCTTCACAGCCTCGCCGGTTCCCGCGGCGGAAGCGGGAGTTTTATCGAAAAATTAATCACTGACCCGCCTTTTCGTTCTCCGCATCACAGCGCGAGCGCGGAAGGAATTCTGGGCGGAGGCAGAATCCCGCGCCCGGGTGAAATAAGCCTTTCGCATTACGGCGTTCTCTTTCTTGATGAAGCGCCTGAGTTCAGGATAAATGTGCTTCAGGCGCTCCGCGAACCGCTTGAAGACAAAGTAATAAGCATTGTTAGAGCTGACGGGCTGCTGCGCCTTCCCGCGGATTTTCAACTTTTTTTGACAGCTAACTCCTGCCGCTGCGGAAAACTTGGAACGCGCGACAACTCAGGCGCGTGTTTATGCTCCGCTGATGAAATAAACCGTTATTGGCGCAAAATAGGCGGAGCGCTTCTTGATCGCGTAGAAATCAGAGCCGCTGTTCTTCCGCCGAAAATCGAAGAAATAAGCGCGAAGTCCCGGGTGACCGCTGATAACGCCGCGGACGATACTTCAGCTAACTCGATTTCTTCAGCGCGCGTCAGTGAAAGCGCGGAAATTGCCCGCAGGGTAAAGGCGGCGGCGGAAATCCAGCGTCATCGTTATAAAGGAACAGGCATCAGGCGCAACGCGGCGCTCCCGGCGGGAAAAACCGAAGCGTTATGCCCGATGAGCGAAAAAGCTGAAAACACTTTTCATTCCGCAGCCGCCAAACTGAGTTTATCAGGCAGGGCTTACCACGGAATATTACGGGTAGCGAGAACAATCGCAGACCTTGACGGCAGGGATATTATCGAAACTGAGCATATACTTGAAGCGGTTCACCACAGGCGTTACGGCGATGATCCTTGGGATATACTGTCTGTTAAAAATTAAATCATAGCAAGTTCGGGAATAGCCTCAAGCACGGCGTCGTTGATCTTCCTGCCTTTGTTGGAATGACCAAGCTTTGTGTCGGGACGGAACGCGCCGTGGTAATCGCTTCCTTCGGTAATGTACAGATCGAGCGATTTCGCGAGGGCTTCAAGGCGGCGGCAGGAACCGTGTTTGGCGATTGGATGCCATGCCTCGATTCCCATTAATCCCTGATCTTTTAAAACTTTGATTAAATCAGGAAGGCGCCCCCACGCGACATAGAGCGAAAGCGGATGAGCCAAAACCGCGATGCCGCCTGACTCGCGAATCAAGGCAGCGGCTTCTTCAAAAATTAAACCGTTTTTTGGAACATACAGAGGTTTACCGGCGGCAAGATAACGGCTAAAAGCCTGATTAATATTCTTAGAGATTTTCCTCTTTACAAGGAAAGACGCGAAGTGAGGCCGTCCAAGCGAATTTCCATTTGAAATCACAGACAGTTCATTCCACGCTAACTCCCGTTCTGAAGGATCGATCAAACTTAGCTCAATCATTCTTTCAAGAATTTCGCGGTTTCTGATTTCTCTTGAATGAGCAAGCCTGTCAACAGCGGAAATAAAAGCGGGTGAGGGCGATTTAATTCCAAGCCCAAGCAGATGAAACTCCCCGCCATGACCAATGCCGGGAGCGTTCTTGACAGTGGAAGTGGCGTTCAAATATTTGGAATTCGCCCAGTTGATGCTGATTTCGATCCCTGGAATAAATTTAAATTTTACATCTTTGTCAAATCTGTTTTCAATAATCTGATCCGCCGCTTTTTTCGCGATATCAAGCCCTTTAATAGTATCGTGATCTGAGAGAGCGATCGCGGTAAGTCCATGTTTTAACGCCTCATTTACAAGCTGCTCTGGGCTTAAATCCCCGTCAGAAAAATTAGAATGAGTATGTAAATCAATCATGTAATTAAATAATAACAATAAATATATGTCTTATGCCAGAAGAGATCGATAACATAGTATTAAGAAAATAAAAATTAACCGATAATCATCTATAGAGCGCAAAAAATATCAATATTTATGGCTAAACGCGGAAAAAAGCCTTGGTAAGTTGATTTTTTGGATCTAAATACATAAAATAATAGTATACGCGTGAAAAATCACGGTTAAAACAGCAGTCGCGTGTTGTCGTATAATTTAAGTCTCTATAGGAAGGCGGTTTATAAGTGTTTGAATACACCTTAACAAATGGGGTGATTATATCCTCGGGTAAAAAGGCTCATGCCGGAAGTATAAAAATAAAAGGCGATAAAATTGTCTCTCCGGACGGCAGCGCTCAGGGAAAACCGGTTAACATCGATTTAAAGGAAAAATCCTTTGTTTACCCGTCATTGATAAATACTCACGATCATTTACAGGGAAATTACCGTCCGCCGATAGGACCCAAAAAAGGCACTTTTTATCTGACATGGCTTCCGTGGGACAAAGATTTAAAATCGTCAAAAATGTTTGAAGAAAGATCGAATCTGACAAGAGAAGAACTTTACGCTCTTTCCGGGTATAAATGCCTGTTCTCGGGAGTTACGACGGTAAATGATCATTTTCCTCATCATTTTAATTCCCATATTCTGCCGACTCTGCCAATAAGAGCGATCGAAAATTATTGCCTCGCGCATGAATCCACTTCATACGATTTAAAATGGGGCGACGGAATAGAGATTGAACATAAAAGAGCTGTTAAAAATAAATGGCCGTTTATAACCCACTTGTGTGAAGGTTTTGATACTGAGGCGATGAACAGTATTGATGTGCTGGAGGAAATGGGAATTTTAGATAACCATTGTCTTTTTGTTCATTGCATTTCTTTCAACGATGAAGATATAAAGAAAACAGCAAAAGCCGGGGCGAGCGTTTCGTGGTGCGGTTTTTCTAACATGTTTATGTTTAACGTGACCGCGAAAGTAAGAAAGATGTTAAAAGCCGGAGTGAATCTTACAATCGGCACAGACTCGTCAGCGACAGGGTCAGCGAATCTTTTAGCTGAGCTAAAGTTCGACAGAAAATTGTATCAGGATTTATACGGTGAGGATCTTCCGCCTAAAAAAATATTCGAGATGGTAACGGTAAACTCCGCGAAGGCTTTCTGGATGCAGGACAAAATCGGCCGCCTTGAGGAAGGTATGTTAGGTGACATCCTTGTCCTGAAGGCGAAGAACGATGATCCTTACGAAAACCTTGTAAACGCGGAAATGAAAGACATTGAGCTTCTTGTGTTAAACGGAAAACCGATTTACGGCGAGCTTCGCTTCTTGGATATCTTCGGAAAATCAGGCGCGGCGCCCGAAGGATACGCGAAAATAAAAACCGGAAACAGGGAAATGTTTGTAAAAGGCGATCCCGCGGGTCTATATAACACAGTCAGAGAAAAAATCGGCTTTAAGAAAAAACTTGATTATCTTCCTTTTGAACCAGCGGAAGCGAAAACGGCTGTTAAGGAAAGCGTTTCCAGTAACAGAAAGGAGAATAATGCCTAAACCAGCCCAATACCGAACAGGTTCTCTTATATATTTTCAAGGCGATCCCGCGGAAAAAATTTACATTCTCCAGTCCGGCAAGGCGAGTCTGGTTTATCAGGATATAGAGTCAGGAGCAGATGTTAGAGATCCTGTGCAGCCCGGCGAATTCTTCGGCGTTAAATCCGCCCTTGGCCGTTATCCCCGCGAGGAAAACGCTGTCGCTCTTTCGGACGTTACTGTAATGATTTTTACAGTTTCAGAATTTGAAGCTGTAGCGATGGCGAACTCAAGAATTATAATGAAGATGTTAAAAGTTTTTTCCAATCAGATGAGGCGCGTGCACAAGCAGGTTTCCAAGGTTATGTCAAAGGAAGAAGCGCCTCCCGCTGACGGGTTGTATAACATCGGCGAGTTTTACCTCAAGAATAAAAGATTTTCGCACGCCAAACATGTGTTCAGCCGTTATCTGACATTTTATCCTTCGGGAAAAAACGCGGTTCAGGCGTCAAAAAATCTTGAGATTGCCGAAGATTCGCTTAACCGTTATGGCAATGGAAAAGGTCCCGGCGTTACCGTCAGTAAATCAACCTCTCCCTCTCCTTCCGCGGCGCCCGCCAGAGATACGGAGAAAATTTCAAAATCATATCACGAAGCTGTCGCGATGGTTTCGCAGGGAAAATATCAGGAAGCGTTTATGTCCTTCAAATTGATTACGGATTCCAACGCGGGTCCTGAGTGGACAGCGAAGGCTTCCTTTGAGATTGGACGCTGCATGTACCTGTTAAATAAATACGAAGACAGCTTAAAATATTACACAAACATGCTGACTAACTTTCCAAAGCATCCTGAGTTCAGGGAAACCATGTACATCATGGGACAATGCAACGAGAATATCGGCAGAAAAGATCAGGCGATTGCTTTTTATAAAAAAATTCTTTCAATGGGCGGCGATGACGCTGTTACAGAAAAAGTAAAACGGGCTTTAAGCGCCCTGGGAGCGTAAGATGGCTATGGACTTGGCGGCGTTCGGCCGTTTCTCCCGCACTTTTCCCAAAGGCGATATAATTTTCTCCGAGTTTGAGATAGGCGATACATTTTACCTTATCCAGTCAGGCAGAGTGCAGCTTGTAAAAATAGTCGGAGACATCGAAAGAACTCTCGATATTCTTCAGCCGTCGGAAATGTTCGGTGAAATGGCAATCCTGGAAAACTCTCCGCGCTCAGCGACCGCGATAGCACTGGACGAAGTTAAAGTGCTGGAATTTAATTCGCAGAATTTTGAGATTCTCCTTCTTGGTAATCCTCAGATAGCGCTAAAACTTTTAAAGATGTTCTGCAAGCGCATTTATGATTCCAAAAGGCGCTTTATGATTCTCACGCTGCCGGAACCTCAGGCGAAAATAGCCGACGTATTCCTTATGTTAGACGAAACTCAGACGGACATTGACAGAACAAGCGAAAAGCGCGAATTTAAAACAACGGTGGAAGGCGTCGCTCACTGGGCGGGAATGAGCGTAAATGAAGCGAGGGATATACTTGGTCACTTTGTGAATCAGCGCCGCGTGGAAATCTATCCCGAAAAAATATTTGTAAAAAACATAAATGATTTCATCCGATTTGTTAACTCAAGACGAAATAATCTAAGAAGTGTATAATAGACTATCAGGAGAAATTAATGTCAGATATTAACAACCCGTATAACAGCCCTGAGACTCGGATAGTTCCCGAACAAAAACAATACACTGGAAACTTAACTGAACCGATGCAGAAATTTCTCCGCGAATCTTCTCCCTGGATGCGCTTTATCGGCATCGTTGGATTTATTGGAAGCGGAATCTGCGCGGTTTTCGGATTAATTTCGCTGTTTTTTTCTAATTCATTATCTTTAATAGAAGATTTTACTAACACTCCTGTATGGCTTATGTCTTTAACTTACGCGCTAACAGGGGTAGTTATGTTTTTCCCGTCTTTCTTCGCGTATAAAGCGGGAACCATGATCAAGAAATTTATTTACAGCAATGTTGATGCTGATTTGGAAGACGCCTTAAAAAACAACAAAGCGTTATGGAAATTTTACGGGATTATGACAATAATACTGCTCGCGTTTATTCCGTTAGTGATTATATTAGCATTCATCATCGGCATCGCGTCAGTCGCCAATTTTTAAAATGCCGCAGACATCCGGTATTTCGCTTAACACAGCTGTAAAGGCTTTAACTCCGGAAGGAATCGAGTTTATTTTATCGCCCGCTGGCCTTCCGGCGCGGACATTCGCTTTCGCGATAGACAGATTAATCCAATGGTTTATACTCGCAATAGTAACATTTTTATTTATATATATTTTAAGTAATTTTATCGGCATATGGGTAATCTTAATCTTAAATTTTATAATTGAATGGTTTTATCATGTAGTCTGCGAACTTTGTTTCAGAGGGCAAAGCCCTGGAAAACGCCTGATGGGAATCCGGGTTGTAAAAAGCGACGGCTCTCCTGTTGATGCCGCGTCTTCAATACTGCGAAACCTTCTTCGTTTCGCGGATACGTTTTTTTTTCTGTTTCATGTCTCGTTTTTAACTATGGCGGCAAGCCCGGCTTTTAAGCGCGTCGGCGACTGGGCAGGCGATACAATCGTTGTTTATTCATCAATCGCTAAAAACACCATACATGTGTCATTAAACCGTTCTCTGGAAAAATACGCGCCGGAAAATCCGTCAAGGCCGCTTTCTTCAGAAGAAAAACAGGCAATATTAAATTTCGCGAGACGTTATCCGCTGTTAGGTGAAGCAAGAGCGAATGAAATCGCGGGCGTATACGCGCCTTTGATAAGAAACGAAGAAAGCGGCGTTTCTGACGCGGCATTTCTGCTTGGGGCGGCGCGCAAACTGTCAGGTGAAACATTATGACAGAAGAAAATTTTTTAAACCGCAGAAATAAAGCATGGAATGAATTCTCAACTTTACTGAGGGCGGAAAAAATAAAGCCTGGAAAAGAGGTTCATTTGTTTATTCAGCGCTTCAGGGAGATAACTCAGGATCTTAACATAGCAAAAGCGAATAATTACGATCCGGCGATTATAGAAAGATTAAATATTCTTGTAAATGAAGGCAGTCAGACGCTTTACAGCCAAAGAACTCTTCCTTTAAAAAAAGCTGTTCTGTTTGTTACTGAAACATTCCCGCGAAAAATACGCTTTAACTGGCGCGGAATACTGTCCTGTACTTTGCTCTTTTACGGTATTACAATTTTTTTTGGGTTTTTATGTTTTCATTTCCCTGATATTCCCGGCGAACTGATTCCGTTACGCGAACTTGTTAACATTGAATCAATGTATAACCCTGAAAGCAGATATTACCTGACGCCGCGCGACATAACAAACGACGCGGATATGTTTGGATATTATATATATAATAACATTTCAATCGCGTTCAGAATTTTCGCGGGCGGAATTTTCGCGGGTCTTGGCAGTCTTTTTTTCCTTTGCGTTAACGCCGGGTTTCTGGGAATTGTAGCGGGACATTTGATTAACTCAGGTTTCTCTGTCACTTTTTTTCCGTTTATAATCGCTCACGGAGCGTTTGAATTAAACGCGATTGTTTTCAGCGCTTACGCGGGTCTTCTTCTTGGCTACAGATTTTTTATAACAAAAGGTTTAAGCCGCGGAGCGTCAATAAAAAAAGCGGGAAAGGACGCTTTCCCGATAATTGCCGGAAGCGCGTTAATGCTGATTATCGCCGCGGTTATCGAAGCGTTTTGGTCATCTAAACATCTTTTACCGGTACAACTGCGCATAGGAACAGGCATATCTCTTTGGGTTTTAGTTTTATTTTATTTTCTTTTAGCAGGCAGAAAGCGCGGCGGCCGCGAATCTTCGTTTCAACGCGGCGGGGCACAGGAAAAAAATGAACTTGCCATTTAACGGCGCGCGATTCCGCAAAGATTCAAGAGAAGCCGCAGACGCCGGACTTCTGATATGGCGGCGGAATATACAGGCGTTTATCCTTTTTTTCGCCATTCCTTTTTTGTTATTCGCGATTTTAGTACGTTTCATTTTACCGGGAAATTTAATATACCTGTCATGGATTATTATATGGCTATTTAAACCGTTATATGACAGATTAATTTTACATGTTATATCAATACGATTCTTTGACAAAAACGAAAAATTATCGCGTCTTTTACGCGGTCTTGGCAAAACAATTTTTAGAGGTCTCGCGGGCGATTTATTATGGCGGCGATTCAATCCTTGCCGCGGCGCGATTATGCCTGTCTATGTTCTGGAAAAAAATATAAAAACTACCGCGGGATTCAAAGAACGAAAAAATAATCTAAAAAAAGGCGGTCTTGGATTCTGTGTTTTTCTTACAATATGGGGTATAGCGGTTGAAATCACGCTTCTCGCGGGCGGCGCTATTTTCAGTTTATCAATATTGGAATTATTAACAGGGCAGCTGACATTTTTATTAAGTAATTTAAATTATCTTGAATTATACTTATTTTTTTCGTGGTGCGTCAATATTATTCTGGTTGAATCAATTTATGTATGCATGGGGTTTAGTGTTTATATCAACAGCCGTACAGAAACAGAAGGATGGGATATTGAGATAATATTTAAAAATATCGCTAATAAGCTTAAAACATCAAAAAACGCTGCGTTAATAATTTTACTTTTAACTTTTTTTTCATTGCCTGTACTTTCTCACGCAGAAGATTATTTAAATCAAAAAGCAGAGGATAAAACTCCTTTTGAGACGCTTAATAAAATACTTGATTCGATTGATTTCGGCGGAGTTGAGGAAACATGGGGAATACGCTTTAAAAATGATTTTCAAAATGATGAAGAAATTGTATATGACCCAGATCAACTAACGCGCGTTCAACGGATTTTCGCCTATCTGCTCAGATTATTTATAATTATTACAATTGCCGGATTGTTATTTTATATATTATTTTATTTTTTCAAAAACAAAAAAGAAAGAACCATAGACAAAAAAACAAAAATAATAAATAAAATAAACAGAATTAACGCGCCTGAGCCATATTTGCTTTTGGAAAAAGCCGTAAACTTTCATAAACAAGGCGAACTTCGCCTCGCGTGGGGTTACTGCGCTGCTTCATCCATTCAGTTATGGTCATTATACGCGGGCATTATTTTTCCCGCGAACGCTACCGAAAACGACTGCGTCAATCTTATAAAAAAAACGGCCGATAACTTTAATCCGGTTATTGTTAAAGATGAAACATCACGCGAAGATATTACATCTAAAGCGAGTAAACTGGAAAAAATAATAAACACATGGATACGCTTCGCTTACGCAGGGAATGCTCCTCCTGACGGACAATTTGAAGAAGCTGTAAATTTTTGCAAAACGCTAAAAGACGGGAGCGAATAATGGACAGGCGCTTTATAATTCCGGCTGTAGTAATTTTTTGTTTCACAATTATTGGTTTTTTAGCATATAACTATCTGGAAATCTATAAAACAAACAGATATATCGCTCCATCGCGCGAAGTATCATCAAATATTTATCTCGCGATGGAAATGTGGCTTAAAGAAACAGGCCATACTATACGAAATGAAGTTTCATACAACTCTGACAGATTAGCGGAAACAGATGAAAAAGTCGTTTTAATTCAGTCAACCGCGTATAATTGGCGCAATACAAACGGAATTGAACAATGGATAGAGAACGGCGGCAATTTAATTTTATGGTTTGATCTTTCAAATAATGTCATTAATGAAAATTTATCGAATTTTCTCAACGGTTTTGGTATAACGGCGGAATATAATCAGCCTGTAATAATCCCATTAAACAGATATCAGGAAGATGATGAATATTTTCATGATACAACACAAAATGAAAATGAAACTTTATTAAATGAAGATTATGACTATGACGCGTTTCCCATTTTCCATTCAAGGATATCCTTTAAAATACAAAACGAAGAAAAATTTTTTTTAATAAAAGATACAAATGAGATTATCAGGCTAGCGGAAATTAAAATCGGCGGAGGTACTCTTACTGTTTTAGGCATGCCTTTATTCATGAATAATTATAGCATAAGAAGAGAGGCAAACGCTCGTCTTGCATGGCAGCTAACAGGAGGAAGAACAGACGCGGATAATATGGGTATTGTATTTGTACGCGAGCGGAACAGAACTCCGGATTACTCAGTATTCGCGTCTGTATTCAAAAGAGGCAACTTAATGCCTGTAATAATTTCTTTATTAATATTAATAATCGCGGGTTTCTGGATGGTCATTCCCGCTTTCGGTCTGTTAACAAAAGAAAAATTAAACTATTCAAGACCGATAAAAGACCGTTTAACAGCGGAAATTCAATTCTTAAAAAAGCATCATTCTCTTGATTATTATTTAAATATTTATAACCATGATTTAAAAATTGAAGATGAAAACCAAAAAGATATAATATATGATTATAAACAGACAGTAAACAACATTAAAACAGCGCAGGAGAAAATTTATGGAAAACGAAAAATCTTACTCATTCGCGGAAACGGCTCAGGATGAGCGAAAAAATCCGCCTGATGTTTTATCATCCTATGAAAAACTAGAAAAAATTAAAAACGAGATCGCCAAAGCATTTATCGGGCAGAAGCAGCTTGTAGAAAACGCGTTAATCACTTTAATCGCCGGCGGGCATCTTCTAGTTGAAGGCGTACCGGGGCTTGGAAAAACCATGCTTGTCCGTTCTCTCGCGAAAATAATTACAGGGAGTTCCAAAAGGGTTCAATTCACTCCCGATTTAATGCCCGCCGATATTACCGGAAATATAATGCTGGATATTGTTACAGGCGGTTTTGTTACGCGCAAAGGCCCTGTTTTCGCCAATTTTTTTATTGCCGATGAAATTAACCGCGCTCCTGCGAAAACACAATCAGCTCTCTTTGAGGCAATGCAGGAGTTTCAGGTAACGCTGGACGGCGAGAATCACAGGCTTCCCTCTCCATTTATGGTATTAGCGACGCAGAACCCGTTTGAACATGAAGGAACTTATCCTCTCCCTGACGCGCAGAAGGACCGTTTTTTAATGAAAGTTATCGCTGACTATCCAAAACCTGATGAAGAAAAAATAATGGTAACAAAGGTTTTAAACGGAAACTCTGGCGCTGAGCTGTCATTGGAAGATGTGAACAGCGTACTTAGCGCGCCGGAATTTGAAGCGATAAAAAAAATCGCGTCAGAGCTTCGGCTTGATCCATTAATTATTGATTACGCTGTGCGCATAACGCAGGCGACAAGAAATTCTCCCGCTGTGGAAACAGGCGCGGGTCCAAGAGGAAGCCTCGCGCTGGTACGATGCGCCCGAGGGCGCGCGCTGCTGCAGGGCAGGAATTTCGTCCTTCCTGATGATGTAAAAGCAATGGCGCAGGATGTTCTCTCCCATCGCCTGACTCTTTCCGCGGAAAGTGAACTGGAAGGACACAGTGCGAGACGCGTCATAGAAAATATTATTAATAATACAGAAGCGCCAAAAGGCATAAAGAGCGCAGATGACTAAAAAAAATCACCGGATACTTATAACGCCGGGCAGAACATTTATAATTTTATCGCTTTTTTATTTATTATTGGGATGTTTATCATTTTTCATCAGCGGTATAGTAATAATTTGGTTAGTAACAGGCGCGTTTTTAGTTCCGTTAATAGTGATCGATTTGGCGTTACTTTTAACCGGCGACAGATTAAAAACAGAAAGAGAAATTCCGGCGTCTTTAGCGCAAAATCAAAGCGTACAGGTAAAATTAAAAATTATACGCGATAAAAGCCTGCCGCTTTCCGGTTCAATTCAGCTTTTTGATTTATACCCTGTTACAATGAAAACAGAAATTTTTCCCGTTAAACTTTTTCAAAAAAGAAATGACAGAAAAAGTTTTAATGACTCAGGCAGTCTAACCTTTGAATACAGTTTAAAGCCTGAAGAACGCGGACAGTGGGCTTTTACAGGCGCGGAATTCATGATTGGGTCGATCCTGCGTTTATGGCGTTTGCGGGTAACGCATGAAACTATCAGCGAAGGGCGGACATATCCTAACTTTAAACAACTTGCCCGCGGAGTCAGTCTTAACGGAAATCCGGAAAAAGGCGAAACAAAAAAAATTCGAATGCGCGGACAGGGGATGGAATTTGAAAGCCTGAGAGACTATCAGAAAGGAGATTCAATCAGATCGATAGACTGGCGCGCTACAAGCCGGCGCTGTACTCTGGAAGGAAATCCAAAATTGATTGTAAGAAACTATCAGGAAGAGCAGGATCAGCAAATATTATTAATAATTGATTCAGGCTACAGGCTTGCGGACTATCATTTTGACAGCGCG